>UMKV01024920.1_pt1 | contig 83882 bp, 64 predicted proteins | sample 1966381 | NCBI WGS metagenome assembly UMKV01 (sample SAMEA4836182, study PRJEB28245) | human gut metagenome | biome: gut microbiome; material: fecal sample | place: Denmark | collected 2008
AGTTGGTAATGGCATCTATTTCCGGAGTATCGACAAAGGCACATTGTACCCGGGTCATTTCGCTGCCGACAGAAATCAGCATATCCCCCCGTCCGATCAACTGATTGGCCCCCGGAGAGTCTAAAATGGTGCGGGAATCGATCATAGAGGCTACTTTAAAAGCTATACGTGCGGGAAAATTGGCTTTTATGACACCGGTAATGATATTGGTTGACGGCCTTTGTGTAGCGATGATCATGTGGATACCTACGGCCCGCGCTAATTGTGCAATACGGGCAATCGGTTGCTCAACATCTTTGCCGGCGGTCATGATCAGGTCGGCGAACTCATCGACTACAACTACAATATAGGGCAGATATTTGTGTCCCTTGTTCGGATTCAGCTGGCGTTTTACGAATTTTTCATTGTATTCTTTAATATTTCTGACCTGTGCTTCCTTTAAAAGGTCGTATCGACTGTCCATTTCTATGCACAGGGAGTTCAGGGTGTTGATTACTTTGGAGGTTTCCGTGATAATGGCTTCGTCTTCATCCGGTAGCTTGGCCAGGAAATGTTTTTCGATAACCGAATAGATGCTCAGTTCTACTTTTTTGGGGTCGACCATGACAAATTTTAATTGGGCCGGATGCTTTTTATACAGCAAAGAGGTAATGATGGCATTCAGTCCTACTGATTTTCCTTGTCCTGTGGCTCCCGCAACCAATAAATGAGGCATTTTGGCCAGATCGAAAGTATATGTTTCGTTTGAAATGGTACGTCCCATCGCAATCGGAAGGGCATATTTGGATTCCTGGAATTTTTTCGATGCGATAATTCCCCGCATGGAAACAACTTCCGGATTCTGATTCGGAACTTCGATACCGATGGTACCGGCTCCGGGTATCGGGGCTATAATACGTATCCCTAAAGCAGCCAGGCTTAAAGCAATATCGTCTTCCAGGTTCTTGATTTTTGAAATCTTTACTCCGGGGGCCGGGATGATTTCATATAAAGTAACGGTCGGTCCGATGGTAGCTTTGATTTTGACAATCTCGATTTTATAGTTTCGAAGGGTTTCGACGATCTTATTTTTATTTTCGTCCAATTCTTCCTGGGTTACTTTGGGATTGCCGCTGGAGTGCTCCTCCAATAAATCCAGATTGGGGTAGCGGTAGTTAGAGAGATCCAGTGTCGGATCGTAGTCTCCTTGCGGTTGGAGATTGGTAGACAGGGTTTCTTCCTTATTTTCGTCATTGATCGTTAATTCGACAGCTTCCGAATCCGGCGTGTCCGGCTTATCTTTTTCCGGAATATCGGTACTCTGAATGTCTGAAAGATCGTTTGGAAGTTCGAAATCTTCGATTGAAACCGGAATATTTTCAAAACCGGGTTCCGGCCTCTCTGCCTCCTGTTTTTCGGCCTCTTTTTCTGTTTCAAAGGTAAAGGGTGCATTCAGATATTCATCTTCCGGAAATTTGTCGAATTCTTTGCCCGGATCGAATTCCGGATCTTCGGTTGTATTTGTCAGGAGATCTTCCGGTAAGTCTGCAAGACCGGCGACAGTCTCCTTAATATCTTCCGGGGCTGTTACATTATCCGTGGTTTTGACTACCTTGGCTTTGGGAGAAAACAGATGCTTGATAAAGCCGATACATTTGTAAAATGTTTTTTCGAATCCGAAAAATAACAGGATTACAAAAGTCAATAACAGGATAAAGAAAGTCCCGATACCTCCGATAACGGAATTCAGCCATTGGGAAACAAAATAGCCGTGTGCACCTCCCGGGTATAAATAAGAAGAAGAAATATTCAGGAGTGTATAGGATAACTCAGAAACATAACCTAAAAACAAAGATATCCAGATGATACCGAATATACTGAGGATGATTTTTTTCGGAAAATTACGGATGGTTTTTCCGGCAATGCATATGCCGGCCAATATAAAGATATAGCAAAAAATGAAGGATGATAATCCAAACCACCGGTTGATCAGTAAATCAGAAAACCAGGCTCCTATCTTTCCGGCCGGATTTCCGGCTGTAATTTCCGGGTTTGCGATAATTTGACGCAAGCCTCTGTCGATTAAACTTTGGTCGATTCCTCCCGTAAAGAAAAATCCGATCATGGAAAAAAGAAGATAGAGAGAGAATAATATCAGAGTTAGGCCCACAATAAAGCGGGTTCGGGGTTCTTTTAAAAATGACAGATTAAAATCAACCTGTTTTTTTTCAGCAGGTCGCCGACTCGTTGTTTTTTTCATCCTAAATACTTATTACTAAAACAGGATAAGTTTAAATATCTGATTGAAAACCAATTGTAAAGATTGTTTTTAGAAACGCCATTGTCGTGTTTTTCGCATACGAAGATACGAATTAATTGAAAATTGAAAGTTGAAAATTGAAAATTATTTGAAACCGCTTCCGTGCCGGAGCAGGTTATGGAAAAATAGAAGCCTGATGTAACGGAGGTGTTTCGTGTCGTATGGGAATATCAGACAACTAAAAGATTACAGGAAAATAATATTGGAATGAGCGGATTTACTCATTTTTATTTGAAAAGAGCCTGACACTTAGATCGTCTTTATCCGTGGTTACGAAATTATGGCCACGAATAAAGACAAGTTTATTTTTACTTGTATAAGAATCTTTTAATACTTCTTTTCGGTGTTTTTTCAAATTCTTCGTTATAGATTTTGATTCTGGAAATCTGACTGTATGTAGGTAGCAGGTGATTGAGTTCCTTCAGATTCGTTTCCAGTATTTTAGGAAGATCGGTATCGCTGATGTGATTTGCATTTACCGCATCAAAATCCGGATATACGAGAGCTACTAATTTGCCTTCCTGTTCTACGACGATAGATTCGGTGACATACAGCATATTGTTCAGCCGGTCTTCGATTTCCTCCGGATAGATGTTTTGTCCGCTGGGCCCCAGGATCATGTTTTTGCATCTGCCTTTGATGAACAGATAACCGTCGGCATCTATTAAGCCGAGGTCACCGGTATGTAACCAGCCTTCTTTGTCTAATGCGGCGGCGGTTGCTTCCGGGTTTTTATAGTATCCGGTCATGACACAATCTCCTTTGGCCAGAATTTCCCCGACGACATGTTGCGGATCGTCTGAGTCGATACGAAGCTCTACCCGGGGAACGGCTTTACCGCAGGACCCTTGTTTGAAGGTTTGCCAATCGTCATAACTTAGCAACGGTCCGCATTCCGTCATACCGTATCCGACAGTATAAGGGAAACGGATCGATCTCAGGAAGCTTTCCACTTCTTTATTTAACGCAGCTCCTCCGACAATGAGTTCTTTGAATTTTCCTCCGAACGCCTGAATTACTTTTTGTCGGATGGTATCTCTTATTTTATCATTGATGATCGGAATGTTCATCAATATTTTCATATGTGGCTTCTCAATGGTAGGGAAGATTCTTTTTTTGATGATTTTTTCGATAACCAACGGTACAGTGATGATTAAATTCGGTTTTACCTCGGCGAATGCGTCGGCGATAATTTTGGGCGAGGGAGTACGTGACAGAAAATGAATGTGCATTCCGCTGGCAAATTCGTATATGAATTCAAAAGCCAGTCCGTACATATGTGCCATAGGCAGCATACTGACGATCTGTTCTCCCGGAGTAAGTCCGAAAACGCCGAGGGCGAATTTGAGATTGGTCCACAAACTACGGTAGGGGAGCATTACTCCCTTAGAGGAACTGGTTGTACCGGAGGTATAGTTGATCATTGCCAGTTCATCGGGCCGGTCGTAATTGTATTTTACATTCTCTGCCATGAAACGTTCCGGAAATTTTTTTCCGAATAATTCATTCAAACGTTCGCGTGCTTCCGTAAGGGATTTTTTATTGGAATGACGCAAGGAAAAATCTTCAATCCGTATAGCACCGTCGATGTCGGGCATAGCCGATTCGTCCAGATTTTCCCAGACGACATCGCCGACAAAAAGCAACCGGGCTTCCGAATGATTTACAATGTGGTGTATGTTGTCCGGTTTGAATTCGTTCAGGATCGGTACTGCAACGGCTCCGTATGTAAGAGTTGCCAGGAAAGCAATTCCCCACGTCGACATATTTCGGCTGCATAGGGCGATTTTATCTCCTTTGCGAATGTTGCTGTGTTCGAAAAGAATGTGTAGTTTTTCGATTTTCCGGGCTACATCTTTGTAAGAAGAAGTTACTCCTTTAAAATCGGTGAGAGAAGGTTTGTCCCAATTATTTTTTATACTTTGTTCGATATATTGAATAAAGCTTTCTTCCATAATGACTTTTTTTTAAGCCTTCAAATATAATTTTTTTAATAATAAATCGGAAAGAAAAATTGAAATTTAAGGATTTGGAAAAAGGTTAAATTGCTGACAGTTATTTGTTTGTCGTTTTATAAATGTATCCCGTGTGTGGACTTATTGGTACAAATAGCGTTTGATGCTTCGTTTAGGCGTTTTCTCAAATTCTTCCTGGCGAATGCGTATGCGACTGATTTGACTGTATCCCGGTAGAATTTCATTCAGTTGTTTCCGGTTTTGTTCCAGTTGTTTGGTCAGGGCCGTGTCTGAAAGTTTAGCGTTTCGGGCTGCTTCGAAATCCGGATAAATAAGAGCAACCAGTTTGCCCTCGTGCTCGATGACTAAAGATTCTGCCACATAAGGCATGACATTCAGCTTGTCTTCTATTTCCTCTGGATAAATGTTTTGCCCGCTTGGACCGAGTATCATATTTTTGCTTCTTCCTTTGATGTAAAGATAACCGCTTTCGTCTATAATTCCGAGGTCTCCGGTATGTAGCCATCCCTCTTCGTCCAGAGCTGCGGCTGTGGCTTGCGGATTTTTATAATATCCTTTCATGACATTGTCGCCTCTGACTAAGATTTCTCCGACAATGCGGTGGGGATTTGCCGAATCGATTTTTAGTTCGATCCGGTCTATGGCTTTACCGCAAGAACCCAAACGGAATGTCCGCCAATCGTCGAAAGAGATACCCGGACCGCATTCGGTCATCCCGTAACCTACGGTATAGGGGAAACGAATATCTGCCAGGAATGCTTCGACTTCGTGATTCAAAGCTGCACCTCCGACAGCCAATAACTTGAATTGTCCTCCGAAAGCATCCAATACTTTTTGTTTGATGGAGGCTTTTACTTTGTTATTTAGGATTGGGATTCTCATAAACAGGCGTATATGCCTTTTTTGAAGGTGGGGTAAAACACCTTTACGGATAACTTTTTCAATGATCAGAGGAACGGCAACAATCAGGTTGGGGCGTATGTTTTGGAAAACTTCCGCAATGACCCGCGGGGATGGGGTTTTAGCCAGGAAATAAACCTGTGTGCCGCTGGCAAAAGGATAAATAAATTCGAATGCCAGTCCGTACATGTGAGCCATTGTCAGAATGGCGACCAGCTTTTCTCCGGGGTGATATCCCATTTGGTCCAATGCGAAACGGAGATTCGACCACATACTTAGATAAGGCAGAACGACGCCTTTGGAAGCACTGGTCGTACCTGAAGTATAGTTGATCATGGCTATTTCTTCCGGTTGGTCTTTCCGGTAACTGACGTCGTCGACGGTGAAACGATCCGGAAATTTTTCTCCGAAGAGACGATTGACTTGTTTGCGGGCATCTCTGATAACGGGTTTGCTGATTTCTTTGACAACATAGTCTTCCATGCGTATGACACCGTCCAGGTGTGGCATGTGTTGGTGGTCCAGTTGTTCCCAGTTCGAATCTCCGACGAACAGTAAACGGGCTTCGGAGTGGTTTATAATGTGATGAATATTATCGGCTTTGAATTCGTGTAATATCGGAATGGCAACAGCTCCGTAAGTCAATGTCGCCAGAAAAGCGATTCCCCAATTGACACTGTTCCGGCTGCAAAGTGCAATTTTTTCTCCTTTTTGGATGCCGCAGGCATTGAAAAATAAATGTAGTTTTTCAATTTTTCGAGCTACATCCCGGTAGGTGTAAGTTACACCTTTATAGTCGCATAAGGCGACCAGGTCCCAATGGCTTTTAATACTGTATTCGATAAGGTATATAAAACTGTTTTCCATACGGATGTTTATTGGTTTTTCTACTTATACTGTTAATTCCGGAAAAAGTTAAAACGGAGAAGGTGAAAACAGTGTTAGGGCTTGTCTTTCTTCGTTAAATAATGTGAGGTGTGAAACTAAAAGGATATCAGACCGTACTTAGTGAACGAACTTAGAAATGATTCTATTTTAATATTTTAAAGTTATTTGGTTATGAAAAAAACAGAAAATCCAAACACGCCTATTTTTGGAACTTCAGAAGAAGCTCGTGTAGCACCTAAATTTGAAATGCCGGAGAATTCGATGCCGGGAGAGGTGGCTTATCAGATCATACATGATGAAGCTATGCTGGATGGTAATTCTCGCCTTAATCTGGCTACGTTTGTTACTACCTGGATGGACGATTATGCACGCCGGGTAATGACGGAAAATATGGATAAAAATATGATTGATAAAACGGAATATCCTCAAACGGCCGAAATTGAACGTCGTTGTGTAAATATTCTGGCTAAATTATGGAATTCTCCGGAGCCTCCTTATTGCACCGGTACCAGTACCGTAGGTTCTTCTGAAGCTTGTATGCTGGGGGGAATTGCTGCCTTGAAGCGGTGGCAGAAACGTCGTCGGGCAAAAGGACTTCCCACCGATAAACCCAATTTTATTATTTCTACCTGTATGCAGGTTGTATGGGAAAAGTTTGCCATCTATTGGGATGTAGAAATGCGTATGGTGCCGGTTACGGCTGAAAAAATCACACTGGACCCGCAAGATGTTGTCAAAATGTGTGACGAGAATACGATTTGTGTCGTTCCCATTCAGGGGGTAACCATTACCGGATTGGATGATAATGTTAAAGAAATCAACGATGCTTTGGATAAACTCAATAAAGAAAAAGGCTGGGAAATTTGTATTCATGTGGATGCGGCTACCGGCGGTTTTATTCATCCCTTTATCGATCCGGAAACACTTTGGGATTTCCGTTTGAAATGGGTGTTATCCATCAGTACTTCCGGTCATAAATTTGGTCTGGTATATCCGGGCGTAGGCTGGGTGGTTTGGAAAGACAAAAAATATCTGCCTGAAGAAATGAACTTTGCCGTGAATTATCTGGGGGCTAATATTCCGAGTATTTCGATTAACTTTTCCCGTCCGGGTAATCAGGTCCTGGCACAGTATTATCAGTTTTTGCGTTTAGGAATGGAAGGCTACCGTCAGATACAGCAAAATTGTCTCGATGTTTGTGCTTATTTGCGGAAACAACTGAAAGAAATGGGTATTTTTGAATTTTTGAGTGAGAAAAACCCGAATCCGTTATTTATCTGGAAGCTGAAAGATGATCCGAACCGGAAATGGACTCTTTATGATTTATCGGATGCTTTGCATGTCGAAGGCTGGCAAGTACCGGCTTATACGATGCCTAAAGCCATGGAGGATGTCGTAATCATGCGGATTGTCGTTCGTCAGGGAACAGGAATCGATTTAGCCGATTTGTTGATGCAGGATATTCGCCGGAGTGTTGAAGTTTTGAATAAATTGGAAGAACCGACGAACAGTGCTATTCAATGGAAGAATAAGATTCCGCAGAAACCCAGAGGTTTCAATCACGCTCGATAGAGTTGTAGTAAATTATTAAATATGGCCTTGGAACAATGATTTTATATTGTTCCAAGGTTATTTTTTGCAGACAGGTTATAATAGAAGCGTCTTCTGTCTTGTTTACGGATTGAATATATAGTATCCGTAAGGGGAATATCTTTTTTTCAATATAGTTGAATATCATATTTATTTTCGTTTATTTTTCTTATCTATGCGGCGTAATTGTGCTAATAAAGTCCCGGTTATGAAGATTTCTGATGAATACATAGAGATATTTTTGTCACAGGCGACAGAAGTCGGAAATATCTTATTCTGGAGATATTTTTGCGGATCGGCAAAGTTTGAAATATTGGGGAAAAGGAATTATTTTTTCGAAGAATTACAATTACCTGTAAGGGAAAAAAACGATATTTCTGTTTATTGCTGTTGCATTTTCCCGGAAGATCAGCAGCATTTTCAAGATATTGTATCGGGAAATTTTCCGGAAGAAGGTGGGGATTATACTTATCGATTGTATGCTGCCGGAGAAACGAGATACCATAAATGCCGCTACAGCCGGTTGAAAACAGAGGAGGGCGATATCGTACTCGGCACATTGGCGGACGAGACATATAAAGTCAAATCCCGGGAAAAGGAAACCTTGTTTGAGTATATCGCCAAATATTCGAATATCGGGATTTTTTCTTATGCCCCGGTTACGGGCAAAGGAGAGATGAGCGAAACGTGGTGCGAGAATTTTGGGATTCCTTTCGGACTTCCTTTTAAGGAGTCTATGCAGGAATTTATGAAACATATACATCCCGAAGACCGGGATCGGATTAAGCAGGTCGGATTACAGCTTCGGCGTGGAGAAAAAATATTTATGGATGAAGAGTTCCGTATCAATACCGGTGATTCCGTCAAATGGATGAGATATATTGCTATTGTCCGGAAATATTCCGGGGACAATGATTTGCAGATTATAGGTTTGAATCAGGATATCACTCATATAAAAAAGCAGGAAGAACGGAATCAAAAGATTTTGGAAGCTTTACCGGATTTCATTTTTATTTTCGATACTAATTTCTTTATCTGCGATTTATTGAAATCGGCTGAAATACAACTTTTACACTCCTTGGAAGAATTGGTAGGGGCTGATGGGCGTACTATTTTTTCTGAAGATGTTTCAGCGCTATATATTGAATCGATAAATCAATGTCTGCGGTCGGGCAAGTTAATTGAAATCGAATATTATCTGGATGCCCGAGGGAGTAGACATTATTTTCAGGCCCGAATGGTTCCCTTTGAAAATAATAAAGTGCTGGCATTGATTCATGATATCAGCGACCGGGTAAAGTATATGCAGGAATTGATCGATGCTAAACAGAAAGCAGAAACTGCCGATAAATTGAAATCTGCTTTTTTGGCCAATATGAGTCACGAGATCCGTACTCCTCTGAATGCTATTATCGGTTTTTCAGATTTACTTATGACAGCCGTTGAGCCGGAAGAAAAAGAAGAGTATATACAAATTATCAATGCTAATAATGATTTATTACTGAAACTGATCAATGATATATTGGATCTTTCGCGGATAGAGTCGGGATCGATGGAACTGAAATATGAAGAATTCGATTTGGCCGAATATTTTAATGAAATTGCATCTTCTATGCAGCAAAGGATGAATAATCCGAATGTACGTTTGCTTTCTGTGAATCCTTATACCTGTTGTATCGTGAAGCTGGATAAAAGCCGGTTCGCACAAATTCTGACGAATTATGTTACCAATGCCATTAAATACACTTCCAAAGGGTTTATTGAAATGGGATATGGGGAGGTGGACGGAGGCATTCGTTTGTATGTTAAGGATACCGGAATAGGCATTGCCGATGATAAAAAAGCAAAGGTATTCAGCCGTTTTGAAAAACTGGATGAGTTTGCGCAAGGCACGGGACTCGGGCTTTCGATATGTAAAGCTATTGCAGATGTGTGCGGAGGCGGTGTGGGGTTTAAGTCGGAATACGGACAAGGTTCCGTATTTTGGGCAATTTTACCCTGTTCCGTAAGTGTGACGGGTGATAAGGGAGAAAAAGATAATAAGCAGGAATCAGTAATTGAGGATTGGACGGAAAGAGAGGTTTTGACCGATGTAAAATCGATGAACCGGAAACTCATACTGGTGGCTGAAGATATTCAAAGTAACTATTTGCTGATTTCTGCATCACTTCAGAAAGATTACGATTTAATTCGGGCGGTAAACGGGAAGGAAGCTGTTGAGATTGTACGAACGGTACCCGGGATCGATTTGGTATTGATGGATATGAAGATGCCTGAAACGGATGGGATGACGGCTACAAGAGAGATCCGGACGTTTAATAAAAAATTACCGATTATAGCTTTGACAGCTTATGCTTTTGATACGGATAAGCAGGCAGCATTAGCTGCCGGATGTAACGATTATCTTGTAAAACCCATCGATAAGGTAAAATTGAGAGCTGTTTTGCAAAAATATGGCTGAATGAATTCTCAGTTTACCGGATTGTGTATCCCTTTGTCCGGTATTCGGAGGGGAATATTCGTGGATAGAGTCGTTTTATGTTGCATTTAAATAATTAAAAACCACCATGAGCCGGGTGGCTGCATGGTGGTGTAAAATTTAAGTTATAATAATTTCGTATAGATTTAAAATTACCCGTCTACCTGATTCGTTATCAGATTCTTTAATTTAAAATCATAACTCAGCAATGAAAACGTTCTCTTAATCGATAACCTTGCCGCTTACCGGATATTTGTACCAATCTTTGTTTTGAGTACCATTGCTGCTTACCCATTTTCCGAACTTGGGATAGGCTTCGATAAAATCGGTTTTTTCAATAGCATGCTTAATATTTACCGGAACTTTAATGCCCCATACAAAACCGTCTTTGTCGCAGTAAGGTATAGACGACATTAAATCATTGGCATCCGTTTCGTAGTTCTGGTAATAAGCCGTAGGGGAATAACCTCTTAAATGAATTTCCTTGTCTGCTGTCAGAAAGAAATTCTGATTGGTCGTTGCTACAGATGCAACTAAAGCCTGAGTTTTTTCAAGGTTATTAAAACTATTTATTTTTAATTTTATGGTAGCTGTAATGAGTTGGTTTTTATCAACTTCGTGTCCTTTTTCTGTATTGTAGAATTGCGCTCCGTTCTGTCCTTTTAAAGCAGATGTGCCTTCAAATACAAATACTGCCGGTCCTTCTTCATTCGGATTTAAGAATTTTACTTTTACGATTTCCTGATCCTGGCTGATATCGTAAGAGTCGATGTATTTAGCCGGCAGGGCATCCAATTGAAAGCCTAACTGATAATTATATGATCCCCCGATGGCTTTGAACTGGATGTTGATGTCCAATCCTTCGTGATTGTATACCTCCGGTCTGCCGCCTCCGCTTATTCTACCGGTAATGTCGTAATGGATCACGAAATCGTTGAAATCATAGTCTCCTTTGACAGGCCAATAGTCTTCGAACATAATCGTTCCCCGGCTGATATAATGTGTGAGCTCATATTTGTAAATATCATCGTCTTTCATTTCATACTCTGCATCTTCCGGAAGTTTGATTGCCTGTGTAGCCCTTGTTGCCTTGACAACGACAGGCATGACTTCTTTTTTTCCGTTCTGTAACGGAAATTGCAGGTATAAAGTCTGGGTTGAAGCTGGATACTCTAGCATAATTTCGTTCGGCGTTGCAGATACAGGTACCTGTGCAATCAGTTGATCTTCATTGCAGCTTTCATCTGTAAAAATAGAAGCTACGGTCTCGACCGGTGCACTGATAATATAGTTGGCACTTGCCGTCATTTGCCAGTTAAATCCTTTGGGAACAGCTAAATCCGAGGTATGTTTAACTTTATCCGGATCGTACACTCCGTGATCTTTTTCACAGGATATCAATAGAGTGACGATACTTAATGTACTGATAAAAAATAAGTAAATCTTTTTCATGATTCGAATTTATGACACTACAAAGATAATATCTTTAAATATAATTTTTTATATAAAAAAATAATTTTATATAAAAAAGTGTTTTACATGATCGGTTATTTTAAAATAAAGAGATTTTCTTTATAAATTCGGGAAATATTGACGTTCTTCGGTTTTTATTTTGTTATTTTTATTTTTTAATCAATTCGGTTGATCGCATGGTATGACGATATTTTCCGGGACAGGATCTATACCGGATGTAAAAATGATGAATGATGGATATTATTTCAATTCGGAAACAACCGCAGTATTTGGAAAAAGCGATTGCTTATTTTCAGGATAAATGGGCCGGTAATGTTAATAAAATGATATATGATGATTGTCTGAAACATGGCATAGATGCGTCCAATCCTTTGCCTCAGTTTTATCTTTTGGTAAAACAGGACGAGATTATTGGTTGTGCCGGTCTGATTACCAATGATTTCAATTCCCGAATGGAGCTTTATCCGTGGTTGTCAGCTCTATTTATCGAAGAAAAATACAGAGGAAATAATTACGGACGTCTTTTAATCGAAGAGGCTGAAAAAGATGCTTTGAAAGCAGGATTCACCAAGTTGTATTTGTGTACAGATCATACTTCTTATTATGAACGGTTCGGATTTACCTATATAGGAGAATGTTATCATCCCTGGGGAGGACATTCCCGGGTTTATGAGATCGGTTTATGTAATAAAGAGGATCATAGAAAAAGAACATCGATTTCCCGTTGAATGTATAGAGGCCGGACAGATGCTTCTGTTTTGTGATTGACACAGAATTCACGAGGAAGACCGGATACTTTACGCACAAACAAAACGAAAACTTACCCGGCAAACGTGGAAATATGTACGGGGTTGTGCGGATGCGAAAACAGGAGTTGTCCGGGATATTTTAAACGGGCAAACTTAAATAGCCGTTTCTCGTAATTATAAGGTAGATAAAATTGATCGTTATGGATTATCGGGTTGAAAAAGATACACTGGGCGAGGTAAAAGTTCCTGTCCGGGCTTACTATGGGCCCCAGACACAAAGAAGTGTCGATAATTTCAAGATTGCCCGTGATACCGACCGGATGCCGATGGAGGTGATCCGGGCATTTGCTTACCTGAAAAAAGCGGCTGCTTTGACTAATTATGAGGCCGGTATTCTGGAGAAAGAAAAATGTGATCTTATCGGCCGGGTCTGCGATGAAATTCTGAACGGGGATTTGGACGATCAGTTTCCACTGGTCGTATGGCAAACCGGTAGCGGTACACAAACCAATATGAATGTGAACGAAGTGATAGCCAACCGGGCACAGGTATTAAGCGGCGGAAGGCTGACAGACCGATTTAAAATTTTGTCGCCGAATGACGATGTCAATAAATCCCAATCGTCAAATGATACTTTTCCCACGGCTATGCATATTGCCGCTTACCGGATGCTGATGGAAATAACAATCCCCGGGATTGAAAAGTTAAAGGATGCTTTGGGAGAGAAAAGCCAGGAATTTATGTCTGTTGTAAAAATCGGACGCACTCATTTTATGGATGCTACACCGCTGACTTTGGGGCAGGAATTCAGCGGATATCTATCACAATTGGAACATGGGTTGCAGGCGCTTCGAAACAGTTTGTCTCATTTGACAGAATTGGCATTGGGAGGGACTGCTGTCGGAACAGGAATCAATACCCCTCCCGGGTATGCTGAAAATGTTGCGAGGCATATTGCAGAATTAACGGCTTCGCCTTTTGTAAGTGCGCCGAATAAATTTGAGGCTTTAGCGACTCACGATGCTTTGGTTGAAACTCATGGTGTATTGAAAGTTATTGCTGTAAGTTTGATGAAGATAGCCAATGATATCCGGATGCTGGGGTCGGGACCGCGCTGCGGTATCGGCGAATTGCATTTGCCTGAAAATGAACCGGGCTCTTCCATTATGCCGGGTAAAGTCAATCCGACTCAATGTGAAGCTTTGACGATGATTGCCGCCCAGGTGATGGGAAATGATGTAACTGTAGGGATCGGAGGGGCTAACGGGCATTTTGAATTAAATGTGTTTAAACCCGTGATAATTCGTAATTTCCTTCATTCTGCCCGGCTGATTGGTGAAGGCTGTTTCAGTTTTTCCCAACGTTGTGTAAAAGGAATCCGGCCGGTGAAAGAGGTTATCGCTAAGCATCTGGAAAATTCTTTGATGCTGGTTACTGCTTTGAATCCGTATATCGGTTATTACAAAGCGGCGGAAATCGCTCAGCGGGCTTATCGGGAAGGAAAAACATTACGTGAAGTGGCTATCGGATCCGGGTATGTTTCCGCTGCCGATTTTGACCGTTGGGTTGACCCTGCTAAAATGGTAGGTAAGAGCCTGTGAGTTTAAATATGCGTGATTTTATTATAAAATAAACTGTGCTAATTGTAAATAATTACTTTTAACACAGTTTATAGGTATACTTAAACTCAGATTTTCCGGTCAAATCAGTGTCGTCATTCCGGTAGTCGGTGTTTCTTCCTTTACAAACTCTCCGGCTTCATTGAAATATACGGTTAATTTCGTATCTTCTTTTTTGATGACCAGTTTGTAGCTCTTGTCGGAACCTTTACTGGCTTCTTCGATCGTATAGCCTTCATATTTCGCTTTAACAGCCGTTGTCACGTTTTCCGGAACCTGGGCTACTTCGATCTTCGCGTAAGTAACTTCTTCCTGGGCCAGCAATATAGAAGTATCTTCTTTCACGACAGTGTCTTTTTTTACGACAGTATCCTGTGCACTTATCGGAACTACTACGTAGTTTTCGGCGGATGCCGGGATTGCAAATACACATACTGTCATTGCTACGAACGCGCTTTTCACTAAATTTTTCATGGCATTTTGATTTTAATGTTAATAATGATATTTGAATACTTATTTTTTATCGTACTCGTAAATGAATAATGAAAAATGTATGCCAAAGAATTTTTTTTTAAATAGTAAAGTAATAAGTAATTGTATATTAGTGATATAATGTGTATTCAATAACCCTATTTTAGTTCTATTTACAAAAATTATGTAGAAAGATGAGGAAATTTCTCTTTTTTCCGGGGAACAATTCCTCATTTTCAGAACGAGAACTCTTAAAATGCGGATTTAAAAGAACTGGATTTTTATTCGGGTGTTTTAAAAAACAAAATGGAGTATATCGATAGGATCGGTTATTTATTTTTTACTTTTGTCACGAATTGTAAATGCTGTTTTAGCGTTTGTTTTTATTTATTGTATGGAAACGAGTCACAAACTTTATTCACAGACTGCGATAGCCTTAGCTACTTTTTTTGGCGGACCTTTTGCCGCTGCTCTGCTGATCCGTAAAAATTGTATCGTATTGGGACAGGAGCGATGGGGATTCAATGCACTGATATTGGGAATTATCACGACCGTTTTGCTTTTCGGTTGTATTTTTATGATACCCGAGCCGGTGCTTGATAAAATACCGAATGCGTTGATTCCGGCAATATACACTGCTATTATTTGTATGATAGTGGAAAAGGTGCATGGAAGAGAGTTAAGAGCTCATAAGGCGAAAGACGGTTTATTTTATTCCAATTGGCGGGCTGCCGGGATCGGTCTTGTTTCTTGCGTTGTTATTCTGGCCGTGTTGCTCGGCGGAATTTATCTGGGGGAAGATAATTGGAATTCTACAGAGTATGATGCGAAGATAAAACAGTTTGCCCGTAACGAGGAAGTGGCGTTGTCCCTTTATAACATTCTGGAAGAGAAACCGGCGGAAAAGGCAGTCGAATTTATAGAAACGACCGGTATTCCCAAATGGAAAGAAAATATAGAACTGCTTAAAGCGATGGATACTCTGGAAGGTATACCTTCGGAATTTACAGAATATAATGAATTACTGCGTAGTTATTGTCAGGTTCGTATTGATATGTATACGTTAATCGCCAAGATACTAGATGAAGATTCGGAATCCTATCAGGAGGAATTGCAGAAATTAGACAAACGGCTGGAGGATATTATAAGCCGGCTGAGCAAATAAAAAACGGCAGATTCATTATAACTTTTTTATACGGGTAAATACAAGGTTTCCGATTGTTCCGGAAGCCTTGTATATTTTGTTTTGAATGATTCGTATATTAATTTCATGTTATTAAAATATAGTTTTGCCGGAAATTATTACTTTTTCTCGTAACAAATCGATATAGGAACCTGTTTAACCGGTAGGTACTAAAACTTATATCGATGAAACCTGTCTTTACTTTTGGCCGGATCATGCTGGGATTGGCATATATTGTTTACGGCTATCTGCATTTTGCTTATACAACTGCTGATGCCGCTCTGGTGCCGCAAGGCGTGGGGCGTCCGGCTGTTTGGGTCATTTTGATCGGAATCTGTTGGTGGGCGGTGGCCTTGAGTTTTTTTACCGATATTCTGACTCGTTTGAGTGGAGTGTTGGCATCTGTATTGCTGTTTTTCATATTATTTTTTGTGATATTACCGGATTTTAACGGAGTAAGCTCGTGGCTTTCGATGGCTTCTGTTTTTGCTTTGATCGGCGGTTCGCTTCAGGTGGCTGTACACGGAAAAATGTGGTATAGACGTAAAAATATATAGAAGGATATGGACAAACGGCTTTTACACAAATTGACTGCTGTATTTGATTCTCACCAGATATTGTCTTCCGGACTTTACCGGGAAATTTATTCCCGGGACGGTTCTTATTTTAATATCAAACCCGAAGTTATTGTACGTCCCGATACATTGCAACAAGTGCAGCGGTTATTGGCTATTGCTTCAGAAACAGGGACAGGCGTTACCTTCCGCACCGGAGGTACCTCGCTGTCGGGACAGAGCGTGAATGCCGGCATCATCTGCGAATTGCGTACAGCCTGGAAAAAAAGCGAGGTGCGTGACAACGGCCGTAAAATATGGTTTGAACCGGGGCTTACAGCTCATCAAGTGAATACGATTTTAAAGAAATATCAAACTAAGATCGGACCTGACCCTGCTTCGGCTATTGCAGCCATGATGGGGGGTATTCTTTCTAACAATAGCAGCGGCATGCAAACCGGAACCCGGTACAATGCTTACCATACGTTGAGTTCTATCGAATTTATGCTGGCTAACGGACATTGTTATAATAGCCGTCTCACAGCCGACCGACGGCGTTTTGAACAGGAAGAAGAACAATTGTGTAAAGGATTGTTACAGATTCGTTCACAGATATTGGGTAACGACGGGATACGTAACCGGATTATAGAAAAATATAAAATTAAGAATGTGACCGGATACAGCATGAATGCTTTTGTCGATTTCGATCATCCGGCGGATATTTTTGCTCATCTGCTGATCGGGGGAGAAGGTACGCTTGGGTTTATCGTATCGGCAGAATTAAATACCCTGCCTTTGCTGCCTGTTTACAGTTCAGCCATGCTTTATTTTAAAGATGCAACGAAGGCGGCTGCTGCGGCCGCTTTTTTGGGAGAAAGCGGGGCATTGTCGGTCGAAATGATGGATTACGCGGCATTGAGTAGTTTGGGCGACCGTCCGGAACTGCCCGGAGGAACGACGGCCATGCTGATCGATTATGGGGCCCGATCTTCAGAGGAGATGCAGGATATGATAAAGCATCTCGGACCTCAATTGAAAAAATTGGATGGCCTTGTGAACCTGGAGGAGTTTACCCGTACGGTAAATGAACGTGAGAAGCTATGGAAAGTGCGCGATGGAATTTTTCCGTGCGTTGCCGGTGCCCGTATACCGGGAGATTCTGTCATACTTGAAGATGTTGCGGCTCCGGTCGGGAAATTGGATGCTTTGGTCGGAGGATTACAGGAACTGTTTCATAAACATGGGTATGAAGGCTCTGTTTTCGGCCATGCCCGGGATGGGAATGTACATCCTTTGGTGACTTCCGGAATGAAAACGGTGGACGAAATCAATAATTTTTCCCGTTTTATGGAGGGGATGGTGACCCTGGTACTTTCCCTTGACGGATCGCTGAAAGGAGAACATGGTACGGGACGCGCCGTTGCACCTTTTGTCGAACGGGAATGGGGGACTGAAATTTACAGGATGATGCAGGAGATAAAACGTTTGGCCGATCCACAGGGAATATTGAATAAAGGGGTGATTCTGAATTCCGATCCTGATGCTCATTTGCAGTCGGTAAAAGAGATGACGCTTTTTTCTGAAGATTTACACTACAAAAAAGCAGATACCTGTATCGAATGTGGATTTTGTGAGCATGTTTGTCCGTCCCGCTATGTCACGTTAACACCCCGTCAGCGTTTACAAGCCAGGCGGATTATTGCCCGGACAGGCAATCCGCAGTTGGAAAAGGAATATGATTATATCGGAGAACAGACCTGTGCGGCAGACGGCATGTGTCAGATGCCTTGCCCTATGGGGATCAGTACGGCTGTTGTAACCGATGCTATCCGGAGTAAAAAGGCAACGAAAACAGCATCGGATATCCTGCATTATGCCGCCGGACATTTCGGCGCAGTGGAAACCGATCTGCGGGCCATGCTGAAATTGGCTGTCGGAACAGAACGTGTTGTTTCGCCTTATCCTTTAATTTGGGCGACAGACTTTCTGCACAGAATGTTCCGTCAGATGCCCCATTGGTCGGCTCATTTCCCGATGCCCCGCAAATTACATTACCGGGAAGAGACAGATCCCGATTATATTTATTTTCCGGCTTGTGTGACCCGTATTTTCGGTGCTTCAGCTTTACATAAAGACGACTTGATGACAGTCATATTGAGAATCGCCGGTAAAGCGGGAGTACGTGTAAGTCTGCCTGCTGAAGCGCATGGACTTTGCTGCTCACAGATTTGGGAACACAAGGGAAATGTTGAAGGACAGAAGATTACGGCCAACCGTACCGTTGCCTGTTTTTATGATTGGTCTGAAAGAGGACGTATTCCCATATTTTGTGATACGACATCGTGTACGCATACGCTGTTGTCCGAAACCGGAGGAAATATCCTCACACCTGAAAATCAGGAGAAATATAAGCAATTGAAAATTATAGATATTACACAATGGTTGAATGAGATTATTTTACCTAAAATAAAGGAAATCAAGCCGAAGAACAGGGTTTTATTACACCCGACCTGTTCCTGTCAGATCATGAATCTGACTCCCGTTATGCTCAATATTGCGCGGAAATGTGCCCGGGAAGTGATATTGCCTGATAATTGGGGGTGTTGCGGGGCTTCCGGCGACCGGGGATTTATTTTTCCGGAACTATCCGAATCGGCGACCCGGGATGAACGGTATGAAATTTCTGATCAACAATTTGACGGTTGCTATTCACTGGCACGTACTTGTGAAATCGTCATGCAGGATCATATCAAACAACCTTACGAGTCAATTGTTTACCTGGTAGATGAAACGATTGGTTGAAATTGTTCTGCAAGCCGGCGGCTATTTACGATCGTAATATTTTAATCGGTTAAAGTAAAAATTTTTTGCAATAAGTATCCATATCGTATTTGCGTGCCAATCCTTGGGCAGTCATACTTCGTACTGTACCGAAAATGGGTTTTGAGGGCCACGGACGATCGTGCAGACCGAAACACCAACCTACTCCTGCATAGCTGTTGGCGTCCCGTCCGTCTAGAAAATAACGGTTGTTGAGGGTTATAATTGTGGTATAGGCTTCTTCTGGGGAACGGCTCCATTCTATGATTTTCTTTCCCCAATACATACGCATGGTGTTTTCCATGAATCCGGTTTTTTGCATTTCGTACATTGCTGCATTCCAATAAGAATCAGTTGTAGTTGCATTTTCGAGTTCTTTCGGTGAATAGAGTTGTGGCCGGAGATCGGACCAGTGTTCTTTCAGTGTTTTACGGCTCCAGGCCGGAAGGATGGTATAATCGTCATAATGAGGCGTAAAATAAACAAAATTGTGAGCCAGCTCCCGGCGTATGAGTAATTCTTCTATGAAAGCACCGGCATAAGGTAAAGTATTGATTTTTTGTAATATTTGTAAAGGAGAAATCTGTCCGAAGTGCAGGTAAGGGCTTAAACGGGAAGATCCGGCTAATGACGGATCTTTACGATTTTGACTATAATCCGTTAGTTTATTCTCAATGAAATCGTTCAGTATTTTCTGTGCTGTTCTTTCTCCGCTGGAAAGATCGGCCGGTGCAAGATATTTGTTTTTTCGTGTTGTTTCGAGAAAACGTTCGGCTGTTTCATTGTTGTGGCTGGCATTGTTCCGAAAAGGGTATTTCAATGGCGGTAACTTGGTTTCGGCATCACCTGCAAAATAAGATATTTTTTTCATCAGTTTGGGACGAATTGTCCGTGCACTCCATTCAGCCTTGTTGGAAGCCGAAGCGATAGGTATGATGAGATTGTCTTCTACTGTTTCCATCAGACAGGAAACATTTGCAGCTATATCGGTCTGCCATTTTTGTTGCGGATAAAGGTAACCTTGGTCACAGATAATGGCTGCTGCCTGATTAAGATAATGCGAGTATAGCTGTTCTTCCGGCAGGTCAGATAATTCGAATCCGATACCGAATCCGATGGCATCAGTCGCACATTGGAGAAGGCCGTCTACCATAAATCTGAAATGACGGTAGTTGGCTTCCGGATAGTCCGGTTTCAGATGAAACACGATAAGCAAGGGTAAACCGGTTTCGTTTGCTAGATGTGCGGCTTGACATAAGGCCAGATTACAATGAAGCCGTTGGGAGGTCTGCATTAGATACAATATATACAGACCTTGCTTGATCGGAGCTCTGTTTAGCCGGTGAATTCGTTCGGATTTCATGTCATTTCCTGTCAATTTATTAAGTTTCACTCTGAAAACTTTTACTGGTTTAAAGAACGAGGCTTAAATCAGGTTTGTTTCCGATTGTCGTCTATTTTTCGGATCGGAAGAAAAATTTATACTGGTTTAAACGGGGCTTTTCAGGTAGGATTTTTCAGTTAATGGCGTTCTTTTGTAGCGGCAATGTTCTGTCTTTTGGATTGCCGGAGAAATAGAATTTTATATTTTTGTGAGGTTTTAATGAAAAATACAATGAAAATGAAAAAATGGGTATTACTTGTTTTGGTTGTGGCTGGAATAATGTCTGTAGGACAAGCGCAAATAAAGATCGGAAATCGTATGATCAATACAAAAAAAGTATTGAATGCTGCTTCGAATGTGGCATCGGCAATTACTTTGTCGGATGAAGATGTGGCTGCTTTGTGCCGGGAATCGGTGAAATGGATGGACGAACATAATCCGGTTTCAGCTCCTGAGTCTGCTTATTCCAGACGTTTGGATTCACTGATGCAAAACGTGGGAGATGTCGAAGGGCTGAAGCTGAATTATAAAGTTTATGAAGTGGTCGATATTAATGCTTTTGCGTGTGGTGATGGCAGTATCCGGGTATTTTCAGCTTTGATGGATATGATGAACGATGATGAATTGATGGCGATTGTGGGTCATGAAATAGGTCATGTCGTGCATACCGATAGTAAAGATGCCATGAAAAATGCATATCTTGCTTCTGCAGCAAAGAACGCTGCTGGGGCTGCCGGAGGGATGTTGGAGAAATTGACGGATTCTCAGTTGGGAGATATTGCAGAAGCCTTGTCGGGTGCACAGTTTTCACAAAAACAAGAATTGGAAGCAGATGATTATGGGTTTGAATTTTGTGTGAAACATGGTTTTAATCCTTATGGAATGGCCAATGCTTTGGATAAACTCAGTCGGTTATCGGACGGGCAAAAATCGTCGATGTTCCAGAAAATGTTCTCGAGTCATCCGGATAGTGTCAAACGTTCGGCCCGGATGAAAGAAAAAGCAGAGGCTTACGTGAAAAAATGATGGGGAGAGAAGTACGTTAAAGATGCGAATTTATCGGTGGAATCCGGAGATTTCAGTGAAATATACTGAGGTCTCCGGAATTTATTTTGTCAGATAAATCTTCGTAATCGGGTCATCGGGAAAGGCAAACCGATGGGTTTGTCTTTGTCGTTGCTGCGGCTTTCCGGGATTTTGCGTTGGATAAGAAAATAGAAATCCTTGTTAAAATTTGAAGCTACTCAAACAAAAAAAAATCTTGTCCGTTACACGTATAAATAGAACCAAATAAACTAAATCCTAAAATTATGGCTAAAGAAAGTGTAAAAATTCTCCAAGGAAAATTGGACGTAGAAAAATTGATCTCACAGTTGAATGCTGCACTGTCTGAAGAATGGTTGGCTTACTACCAATATTGGGTAGGCGCATTAGTCGTTGAAGGTGCTATGCGTCCCGACGTACAACGTGAGTTTGAAGAACACGCAAATGAAGAACATCAGCATGCCCGGATGATAGCCAAGCGTATCATTGAATTGGAAGGAGTACCCGTTTTAGATCCGCAGAAATGGTCTGGGTTGGCAAGATGCAAATACGATACCCCCCAGGACTTTGGTTCTGTCAGCTTGCTAAAAGACAATATAGCTTCTGAACGTTGTGCTATTCTGAGGTATCAGGAGATTGCCGACTTTACGAATGGAAAAGACTTTACTACTTGTGATATCGTAAAAAAGATATTGGCTGAAGAAGAAGAACATGAACAAGATCTTCAGGACTACCTGACCGATATTGCCAGAATGAAAAAATCATTTCTCGAAAAGTAATTTATTAAAAAATATGAATTGTTGAAAGTCCCGTTTTTTAAGGAAAGACGGGACTTTTTTTATATATCATTGTCTTTTCTGCAGGAAGAACATGAGGTCCGTTTTCTTACTAATTATACCGGTTATTTTGTAGTTTAACCTGTAAGCTGTCTGTAAAATTCATTTTTTATAAGGATTGGTATTTGTCGGTTCCGGATAATGAAAAATCTGTAATATGGGTAGGACAATCCGTAATTTGTTTACCTGTAAAATAGGGCAGATTCGGTAGGTTTGTCATATCTAATAGAAACGAAAACGATAACCCTTATGAAAATCAGAAGAATTATAATGGCGGCAGTAATTTTGATGTTACTGTTCCATACAGGAAATCTATTAAATGCCCAGAATATGAAAAAAGAACTCCGTAACTTAAGTGCATTTCCTGTGGGAGATGCGAATGTGCAGTATGCAAAGTTTTTTATCGGCCGGTCTTGGCTGGCTCGTCTTACCCAGAATAAGGATTTGAATTGTCCGGTGAGTAATGTTACCTTTGAGCCGGGGTGCCGGAACAATTGGCACAGTCACACGGGTGGTCAACTCCTGATAGCCGTCGGTGGCAAAGGGTATTACCAGGAGAAAGGAAAGGCCGCACGGGTATTGTTTCCCGGTGAAATTGTTGAAATTGCCCCGGATATAGTCCATTGGCACGGTGCAGCTCCCGACAGTTGGTTTTCGCATCTGGCAATCGAGTGTAATCCGCAGACGAACAAGAATACATGGCTGGAGCCCGTGGATGATGCGGCTTATGCTGAGGCCACTTTGCAAAATGGGGAACTTTCATCTGATGCTGCCCGTAATTACCGCCAATGGTTTCCGGATCCTGACGGCACGTTGGCTGCTACCGATCCCGAGCTGGCAGAGGTATTTGGTAATTTTGCTTTCGGAGAAACACAGCAATGCGGCGAACTGGATACCCGTATCCGCATTCTTATAACGATGGTCTCGGCTATTGCTATGAATACAGAAACCGAATATTGCAAGACTTTGCAGGCAGCCCTGGCCAATGGGATCAGTCCCGTCGAAATCAAAGAAGTGCTTTATCATGCTGTTCCTTACGCCGGAATGGCAAAGGTGGAGGAACTTTTAGCAGTTACCAACGAATTTCTTATCGGGAAAGGTGTGCCACTTCCTTTGGAATCCCAAGCCGTGACTACTTCCGAAACCCGTATGGAGAAAGGACTTGCCTTGCAAAAATCTATTTTTGGTAGTGGGCACATCGATAAAATGTACGAAACATCTCCTGCTAACCAGTTGCATTTCCAAAAATATCTTTCTGCCAACTGTTTCGGCGATTACCAGACCCGTCCGGCTCTGGACGTGAAAACGCGTGAATTACTTACGTTCTCTATCCTTGTTTCGTTGGGTGGTTGTGAAGCACAGGTCAAAGGGCATATCCGGGGAAATCTAAATGTAGGCAATGATAAAGCTATCTTGCTAGCTGCTGTTACCCAGCTGCTTCCATACATTGGATATCCCCGTACGCTTAATGCTGTGGCTTGTTTGAATGAAGTTATTCCTGAAAATAAATAAATCACAGATAAATTCATGGACTTATTTGATATTTTCTTGATTACTTTGTTTACAGATTATTACATGGTATGAATGTATAGTTGTTTCGCACTGTGTTGATTTGTAGGAAGAAGCCCCGGGATTATCCGAGGCCGCTTTCTTCGTTGATGATTTCCCAGCCGTTGATTTTGATGCTGACGGGGACGTAGGCGTCGTTGAAGGTGATTTCGATGATGAAATCATGGGTGTAGTCGAAATCAATGCCGGGGTAGGCGCTGAGTAGTTTACCAATCAGGGCTTCGTCGTATTTTGTAGTCCCTGTCTCGTCTTTGATTTTCAGACGGGCTGCCCGGTCGTTTTGTAAACGCATGACGTTGAAATCGGCAATCAACGGAGAGGCCTGTGCCCGGGTCTGGGAGTATACCGGGATATAAGTCAGGAGGTCGTCGGGGGCGATTTCGGCAGAGTGGTAGTAGGTGCCGTTGTCATCTTCGATGCTGATGGAGTGGTTGACAGTTGCAGGTAAATTATGGGCGATGACACGAATCGTATTGGTGATCCGCAGCAGGCCGATGGTAATGGTTTTCGATTCCAGGGGCTTGAATTCGGTCACTTCTTCGTAGCCGTGATAAAGCAGGGCCGGGTGGCGGGGAATGGAGTTGTCCGTTTCCCGTTCCAGTTGCAGGATAAAATCTTCCATCCGGGTTTCTCCTTTGATGCAGGTGGGGAGGATGTAGTGTTCGTCCAGTCCGGCCCATACTACAAACTGATAACTGCCCGGTTTGAGCGGAAGCGTCATAGAGTAGGCATCCGTAATACGGATGCCGTCGTCGTCTGCCCGGAAAACGAATATGCCGGAACCGTCGAAAACGAATACCGAGAGACGGTCGATTTCCGGAAAACTAGTACCGGCACGACTTTCCGGTGCAGTGCGGTACCGGAATTTCAGTGTCAGGCATTCTTCGCAATTGGAGCGGTCTTCTTTGATACATCCTCCCCACAGGAGGGTGATTCCGCTGATGAACAGGGACAGGATGAAATATTTTATCCGGGATGTTTTCATCGTATAAGGTGTTTATAAAGTTTCGATTTTGGTTGCAAAGCCCGGCGGGCTTGTTTAATGGTTCATAAAGTCCTTTCACAAAACGGGAAGGACTTTATGAACGGATGCGGGTTATAGATCGTGGTTTTCTTCGATCAGTTCCCACTCTCTGACTTCGATCTCTACGCTGAGCCATGCATTCGGCTGGATGGGTTTGCCTTTGTCGAAATTTTCGTCGGGGTTACCCGGAGCCTGGATAGAGTTGAGGTTTACTTTGTAGTATTGGTTACGGTATATGTTGTAAGGCGCTTGCGGGGCGTTGGCTTCACCGTTTACAAACAGGTGGTAGTAGCATCGTCCTTCGTCGTACCTGTTACGGTTGATATCGTAAGGCTCGGAGAGTTCGGGCATACCGTCGGCTCCCTGGTTACAAAGTTGTGCGAATGTCTCAGCTACCGATGCGTCGGCGAAATAGTTGGCTACGCCGTCGTCAGTACGGACGATGTAGAACGTGGTTCTTTCGGGATTCGGATTGTCGATGATTTCGAAGTCCGAACCGCTGGACGGATAGGCGCGGCTGGCCTGCGGTCTGATCCGGATGACCTGATCGGGACGGAAGTAGCCTGAAATGCTCAGGTAGGTAGCCTCGTCGGTTAGAGTCACGTTAGGAACAAAGTCGAAAGCGTTTTCCATGGCATAAGAGAACATGTCGATGGGCGCACCGGATTCGTTTACGGGTAAGTGATCGTCGCCCGGGTTGAAATCCCAGGGGGAATAGCTCGACCAGTTATGGTCTTTGATGATTCCGTTTTCCATTTTTTGTACAAAATAGAATGCCTGGTTGATGTTACGCCAGCCGTAAGTGAGGTCGGTCATGGTGCCTCCGCCGTTTACCACAAATTCGGGACCTTTTGCAACAGAGGCTTTGACGCTGATACGGTCAACGGGAATCGAGAGCTGTGCACCCGGATTCTGTGCTTCTTCTTCTGTCGGGTAAAGTTGGTCTGCCATAGTCCTTGGGGGATATGCGGCATTGAACATCACAAATCCTTCCGGCCCGGTGGCTTGCAGGATGGGTAGTGAAAATTCATGGAAATTGAATGCTCCGAATCCCTGGCTTTTGATTGCATCGATGATCATCGGAGGGAGGTTGACGCCTGCAAAAATGTATTTGTCGGCTTTCTTGGTTTTGATGGCTCTGTTGGTTTCCCAAATGGAAGTGCTTCCCGGCCGGAGGCTCAGGCTACCGTCAGCCACACTAAATTTGGCGAGTGTCGGTGTGTAAGGCGATTCGGCATCATAGATGAACACGTGCAGGGTGTTTACCGCATATTCTTCGGGAGTGCCGGGGTCGGAAGCCCGGGTCATAGCTTTGGCCCTGGGGACATTCGGAATGTTGATGGCAAAGGCCGTGTACGCATCCGGTGCGTTTGCATTCGGGTTTTCCGATTCCCTGCCGTCATAAATAGGATCTTCGTTACTACAGGCTGCAAAAGCTAATCCTGCTAATGCTAACATAAAAAAATGTTTGATTATTTTCATTGCGTTTAGTTTTAAGTTAAATAAATAATGAATTAAAATTGTTCAGTTGAAACGATTTATTTCTTTCGGTTCTTCCTGGTCCTCCTTTCTTTTATTTAATAGTTTTTTATTCCTCTGTCTGATAATATATTTTATAATCTACCCGTCGTAATTTCGGGAAATAGTATTCGTTCATATAGCGATAGGATTTGCCCTGGTCGAGTTCACGGAATTGTCTGATGCGTGTGTCGTTTACACCGGTCTGTTCGATGATGTCGATGATGCGCTGTTTCTCAGGCATATCCGAAGCGGTTACCAGCTCATAAAGTCCTGTCCAGTCTTCACCTCCCCAGGAAATGTGATAAATGGAATAGGGAAGCTGGTATTGTTCCTTCAGGTAGGTTGCCAGAGCTTCAGCCCGTCGTTGCGATAGTTTTTCGTTGAAGGCATGGGGACCTTCCGGGGATGCATAGCCGGTCAGTTCGACGGCTGTGATTCTGGCCTGCTGGTTGCCGAGCAGTTCATCCAGGGTAGCGTGTATTTTAGCGAGTTCGCTACGGTTATCGCGGAAACCGGGTAATATCCGGGATTGGCTGACCGGGAAATTCACGAAAGCCGAACCTTCTTTGGTGTAAATCATCGGGGCAGGCATCGGAGCGGGCTGGATGATTGTGTCGGGGACTATCGGTTTTTCCAGCTTCAGTGCTGTGGGGAACATATTAATGGCGATGAGTTGCCGTTTGCCGGCACAGCCGCAAAAGTCTTCATAAAGATTCAGTGTAGCCCCGGCCATCCACTCTTCAAAAGGAACGGTCAGGTCGTAAGATATTGTTTCGTTACTACGGCCGTCGATCCGTTTGATCAGATAGGGGGCTATAGCCGGACTTTTTTGTTTGTCCAGTTTCAGGGAACGTTGGTAAACTTTGTCGCGGTTTGTTCCATTCAGGACGACGGAAGGCAAAACGAGGTCCATCGAGTCGGCTTCCAATACCGGGGTTAGTTCTATGGTTTGGCGTGGTTTCACGGCTATCCCCGAGTGGTCGATGTTCATTTGCAGGAAAAGGGTATCGCCTTTTTGTTCGAAACGGTTTTGCACGATCCGGATTTCTCCCTGGTACGACCGTTGGGAAAAGGCCGGGGCTACAGAGATGACTGTCAGAAATAGGGTACTTATCAGGGCTGTCTTTTTCATATTTATTGGATTATAAGATTTATGAATAGGGGTTGACCGTATGTTATTTCAGGAAGTAGACCAGCGATACGCCGATTTTCGTAGGACCGAAGTAGTTTTTCCTGCCGTCTTTGATGAAACGGCCACACGTTTCTTTATCATATTTGTCATATTTCAGATGGGCATATCCTAAGCCAAGGGTTGCTTCGAGATTCAGACGATTGGAGAGAATCCATTGGTAACCGTAGGATATTCCGGCACCCCAGAGATTACCCTGATAGCGGTGGTCTTTTAGCCCCAGCATTTTGATGCCTCCTACATTGTATTGGGCATAGTGTCCGTGGATACCGAAGAAATGTCCGTTAAAACGTTCACAGGTCCAATAACGGAGTTCGGGTTGTACCAGCCAGTGTTTCAGTTTTTTGTTACCGCTGAATTGCCAGGGATTGTAAGTACCCAGTAGGTCGAGTGTCAGTTGCGGATGAAGTCCGGCTTCTAAGGCAAGGTTGGGAGTGGTTGTTCCCCAATACAAGGCATTTGTTTTCAGGGCCCAGGTCGGTAGGGTATAGCTTTCGTATCCTTGTGCCGGAGTTTTTGTAATTCCAAGTAATATACCCAAAACGGTTAAAAAGTAAAGTTTCATCATCTCGTTTATAGTTTAGTTATGATATCAGATTTGCGGTTTATGATCTTCCCGATTGTTGGGGGATGTTTATTTTTTCGCCTGAATCGTCCATCAAAATTTTTGTGCCTTTGTTCGAATACAAAAATAGAGGCTGTATATCTGTGTTTTGTGACAAAACCTGAACCGGAATGCTTTTTTTCGTGTCTAATACTGGAGGAATTCCCGGCCGATTTTTCGTGTCGTGCAACATTTTTTTAATCCGGTTAAAATTGTTTCATTTTGCGAAACAGAACATTCTCTAAGTTCGTTTAACAGACAAACTATGAAATGATGAATCAATATAATTTGAATGAGAGTCTGATCCAGACTATGCGTAATTGTCTGCCCGAGGGAATAAATCTGGCTAATATCCTGATGGAAACCTTAAATTTAGGAAAAGAAGCAACCTATCGCCGGCTGAGGGGAGAAGTGCCTTTTACACTGGCAGAAGCTGCTTTGATAACCCAGAAGATGAGGCTTTCACTGGATAAGCTGGTGGGGGCACAGGCACATAAAAATGCTCTGATTAACCTGAATATGGTGGAGTATGAATTTCCGGCGGATACTTATTATAATTTGGTGAGTAGCTATATTAAGGTATTTGCCAGCGTAACGGAAGATCCGACTGCAGAATTGTGTACATCGTCGAATATATTGCCGCAAACTTTGTATTTGAAATACGATGCATTGGCAAGGTTCAGAATGTTTAAATGGATGTATCAGCATGAAAAGACTCATTTTTCCAAACGGTTTGAAGATTTGGTGCTGCCCGAAAAATTATTGGATAAACTGAAGGAGTTTGTGGCATATGCCCAGTTGTTTCACCATACTTCACATGTGTGGGACCGGGAGATGATTCCCCATTTGGTGAATGACATCAATTATTTTGCCAGCCTGAACCTGATTTCCGAAGAGACGGTAAGGCTTTTGAAGGAGGAGGTACTTTATTTGCTGGACGATTTAGAGCATATTGCAGCTCAGGGAGCTTATAAAAATGGCAATGAGGTATTAATCTATTTGTCGAATATTAATTTTGAGGCCACTTATAGTTATGTGGAAACTTCTTCTTTTCATCTGAGTATGATCCGGGTGTTTGCTATCAATTCCCTGACTTCTGATGATGATAATTTATTTGTGAGGCTGAAAGCCTGGATACAGTCCCTGAAAAAGTTTTCGACTTTGATTTCACGGAGCGGAGATATTGAAAGGGTACAGTTTTTCAGTAAGCAGCGCGAAATTGTCAGGGGGTTGGGGAGGTAAATAGTATCTAGAATGGCAGGGTATTATTTTTGTTTCGGAAAACGAAACAATTTTCTGACGGTGTAACGCAAAACGGGAAAAAAAACGGGGGCGGGCAGGTAAGTTGCAAAATTTATCCCGGAAAACCGGAGAATATGCCGAATTAGAAAAAATGTCTTTCCGGGATACATGCTGAAGGGTACAAAAATCTTCTTTTAATGCTTCAATTTTGTTTTGAAATGAATAACCATTAAAATGAGAAAGACAATGAAGCATTTTATTTTACTGTTAATGATGGGGGTAATGGGGATTGCCTGTTCGGACGATGCTTTCGTTTCCGATGCCACCGGCAGTGGCCAGGGGGATGTACCCATCCGGCTGACGATTACTACTCCCGCAGCAACTGTGTATACCCGGGTTGGGAATCAGTTTCGTACTACCGATCGGGAGTCTGCAATCAGTGAGATTCAGGTATTGGTGTTTGAAAATGGAGAATACCGGTATCGGGTTCCCGGGATTGCTATCAACAGCAACGGGTCGCGGACGACGTTTGATGCCCGTTTAAGCAGCAGCAATCAGCCTTTGAAATTATTTATTGTAGCCAATGCCACGGCTGCTGTGATTGCAAATGAACCTCAACAGGGAGATTCGGAGATGACGGTAAAGAAACGGATTCGTCAGCCTTTCGGAACTTCCGGGCTGAATGCAAAATTTCCTATGTTTGCCGAATATGAGATCAATGGCGGACTGGATGGCGGACAGGTGAACAATATTACCGGCTTGCAGGCCTTGCGTTCAATTGCCCGGGTAGACGTACAAGCCGGGACAGTGAATAATTTCCGGTTGGCCAGTGTACAGGTGTTCAGGGCAAACTCCCTGATTCAGGTGATGCATGAAGGGACGGGGCTGACGATGACGGCTCCGGTAGTGCCTGCTACGAGTACCGGGACTGTCAATACTGTGCCTGTGGCTGTCGACGGGTATGAATCGGTGGGACAGCTTTATCTGCCTGAATCGGTCGTTGTCCCTGAGGCAGACCGCCGGACAAAGGCGACCTGTATTGTCGTGGGCGGCTATTATGAGGAGGATGAAACTCCTACTTATTACCGGATGGATTTCGATCCCAGGGATGAAAACGGGGTATTCGGACAAATTCTCCGGAATCACAAGTACATTTTTAATATCCGGAGTGTTTCCGGTTCCGGTTGGCGCGATCCGGAAGATGCGGCAGTCAATGTTTCGAGCCATATTGAAGTGGAGATCAAAGCCTGGGACGACAATACCCAGGATATGTATTTTGACGGGGAGCATCACTTCGGTGTATCTGCCCGGGAAGTGATCCTGAACAGTAAGGTCAATTCGGTGAAGCCTTTGTTTGTGAATACGGATATTGCCGATTACACTCTACAATGGTCCGATTCGCAAGGGAATACAAGCGGAAATCCGGCTACTTTGTTAACCAGTGCGGCCTTCAAAGTGGAGAAAAGCGCTGATGGAAAACAGATTGTCGTGACGGCTTTACAGGATAATTCGGAGGCTGTTGCCGATAAGGTGGAATATTTTGTGGTGACAGCCAACCGCTGGCAGGTGCTGATCACCATCCGCCAACGGAATGGCGTGATTGCCGGCCGGATGGTAAATATGATGACTTTCAATGCCGGATTGGGTGCGCTGGGGCAGAATATCCTGCCGCCTTTGAACGGGGGAGAAAGCCGGAGCGATGGCTTGCGGGGGATTCTCACCAACAAAAATAATTTCGGACCTTCAGGCGTAGTGGAGTGCGGTGGTTTTAATCTGTTGCTCGCCAATGCTTCCAAAGATAATTTAACGGATGACCTGTTTGCTACGGCAGATATTATTTATGTCAATTATATGGCAAACAGTTCATTTGGCAGCCAGGATGCCGCGAAAGTACACAATTGGCTGAAGGCCAGTCGCAACCGGGTGCTGATCGTATCTTGTGATGCTTACGATGTCAGTGTTCCCCTGATGACGGAGATTCTGGGTACAACGGACAATCTGATTTGGTTGCGGAAAACGGGCGATCCGTTTACACTCACCGGGAAATCGTCTGGAAATTATTTTACGGATGCCGGACCGTTCACTCAAAAATACGGAGCCATTCCTTTGGATTTCAGCCTGAGAAATTATGATACTTATCATGGAGAGATCGGGGCTGGGAGTGCGGCCGGAATTTTTCCTATTCTCATGGGACCCGGTACGGGTACCGAAAACGGTATTGTTTTAGGGGTTGATTTCGACCGCCGGATTATTTACTGGGGCGATGTGGATCTGGGGAATACAAGTACGGGAAATCTGGGTAATTCCGATAACCGCATTACGAATACAACCGGAGAGATTACCAACAATGCTTCTAAGCTCATTGCCAATGTGATGGCCTGGGCGGTAGGTGTTGTACTCGATGAATAATCCTTCCGTACAAGATGATAATCCACCCCGGAAACTACGATCGGTTTTCGGGGTGGATGGTGATATGTTGTATGGTTCTTCTCCGTTAGCTATCCGGTCCGGAAAACAGCTTCGTTTTCATAGGATTGGTATTTATTTTTTTTACTGGTCATGTGCAACCTCCATTTCATAATCATTTTCTTAGGTGTATTCAAGTATGGGGAGGTTTCACATCCCGATGTTTCTGATGAAATTGTTCTGGCGTAAAGGTAAAAGCAAAGCCCCGCAACGTTTTTGCTGCGGGGCTTAATTTATTTTGTTCGGAAGTTCTGTGTTTATTTTCCTTTCAGGGCTTCCTTGAAGAATCTGTCCAGCTTGTCGAAGGGAATCACGTTCAGGTTATCGTATAGGTCGACGTGATTGGCTCCGGGAATAATCAGCAGTTCCTTATTGTCGCCCGTCAGCCGCTTGTAGGCATCTTCGCTGAAATAACGCGAGTGGGCTTCGGCACCGTGTATCATCAGGACGGCACTGCGTATTTCACCGATGTAGGAAAGGATCGGCATATTGATGAATGGCAGGGAACTGGTCTTGCTGATTCCTTTGTTGGAGTTGGGCGAACGACGGTGATAACCCCTTGCTGTCTTGTAATAGTCGTGATACTGGCGGACAAAGAGGGGGGCATCTTCGGGAACGGGATCGACTACACCACCGTTGAGCTCATAACTGCTGTTGCGGTAATCTTCGGTGCGCTGGGCATTGAGCTGTTTACGCAGTTTGTAGCGGTCGTCCACCGACATGGCATCGAAATACCCATTGGCATTCACGCGGCTCATGTCGTACATGGTGGAGGTTACCGTAGCCTTGATGCGCGGGTCGTTGGCAGCAGCGTTGAGGGCGAATCCTCCCCAGCCGCAAATACCGAGGATACCGATACGCTCCGGATCAACGTCATCACGGGTCGTCAGGTAGTCGACAGCTGCACTGAAATCTTCCGTACTGATTTCGGGCGAGGTCAGGGACCGGGGCATACCGCCGCTCTCTCCGTAGAACGAAGGATCGAATGCGATGGTCAGGAAGCCGCGTTCGGCAAGGGTCTGGGCATAACGGCCCGATACCTGCTCTTTCACAGCCCCGTAAGGACCACTGACGGCAATGGCTGCCAGCGGTTCTTGCGCTGCGTTTTTCGGTTTATACAGGTCTGCGGCAAGCGTGATGCCGTAGCGGTTGTGAAACGTTATTTTCGAGTGTTCCACTTTGTCACTCTGTGGGAAAGTTTTGTCCCACTCCTGTGTTAATTCTAATGTATCCATGGTTGTTGATTTAATGTTTTTTACCGTTGTTATCCCGGATGCCATGACGTTCGTAAAAGTCAGACATGTCAGGAAGGCGATGGTTTGTATTTTCATCGTGTTCATATCTATTGTTGTTTAATGAATAATGCAGAACAAAGATAGCTCAGCTTGATGGGGTCTGCATTAAACAAATTACGGATTAAATGACCCTTTTTACAGATTTTTGATGTCCTGCCTGTTTTTGCTGATCGGTATTCTAACGGTTTCCTGACACCGGAATGGCACTACCGGGTGTTCCGGTTTTTTCCATTCTTCGGGTGAAAGGGAAAATTCAGGTGTACGCAGATTTGCTGCCGGATGTAAAACGGTTTTCTTTTCCCCTTCCCCGATTTCCAACCGGGATTTTCTGATCCGGCAGAAATCACTGAGAGGACCGCCTTCGTCCCCGTGATTATTTCAGAATAAAGATTATATTTGTGGGGAAGGGATGATCCGGTATTCCCGGAAGATTGCAGAAGCCGGGCGATGAAAGGGCAGGAGGTGGTGGTAAACAGCTTATTGGGCGTGGGAATGATGAAGGGGGGATAAATTCCGGATGCGCTAAAATCAGATACGGATAAAATGAATTCGAAGAATAACAGTGAAAAACGTTGCAGACAGAAGCATATTGCAGCAAGAAGGCGGAGGGAACGTTCTGTGTACCGTGAAAAATACAAAGAACAGAATCGTCAGGAAGAGGAGTTGACCGGGTATAATCTAAAGCTGGAAGCCGGCATAAAAAGAGCCGGGATCTGGTTTGGCGTTACTTTTATATGGGCTTGGATGGTGTTTGTTTTCGTGGTTTTGTTTGTCGGTTTGTGGTCTGAATCTGTTTTTCTCAACGGGTTGTTTTCTCTGCTGTTCATCGGTTCCGCATTTATGGCAATGTGGGTATTTGCAAACTTTGTGAACAGGTGTCATTTTTATATATCGCTGGCAGAATTTCCTGCTGTACCCTGCGGGATACGGATACCTGTATATTTTGTTGACTGGGCCAGGCGTCGTTACCTGGATGATGTATTTGAAGAACTGAATAAGGAGGAAGTTTTTACACAATGTAATGCAAAGCAAATGGTGCTGACGAATGGTTCGAAGAATAGTGGGGCATGGCTTCTGCTGTTAGGGGCATCTTTCTTCCTGTTATGGGTTTCGTGGGGGAATGACGGTGATTTTTGGGAATCTGATGCGTATGCGGGAGTACTTCTGTGTCTTGTTTTTTTTATGGCAGCCGTGTTTTTGTATGTTTACAACAGAAAGAAGGTATTTAAAATCGACCGGGAGGCAAAAACGATTACTATACCTCCGGTTTCGGGTCTCGGTAAAAGCAAGGTTGTACCCTGGCAGCAGGCTGTCGTCGCGTTTTGTCCGGGTCTCGTAAGTAGTGGCTCGCGTTGGGGAACGATAGTCAAAGATTATCTTTCATTGACGACGAAAGATAATCTGCCTTATGGACCCAGCCTCGGGTTCCGCTGCGATTCGTTCACCCAATACCGCTTTGCGAAGTTGATTTGTGAATATATGACCGTTTCGGATGTGGATGATATACCCGATATACAAGGCTTTGAGGATATCATCGCTAGGGTAAAGGCAAAATAACACATTTACCCCGTCCCCCCTGTGTTTGAAACAAGAAATGTGATTGTAATCTATTGAATAATAGATTTTTGAAGAAGAAGAGTATAACAATGGGTAACGGTGTAGAAACGAGCGAACTTCTTTAGTCTGCTGTGTTTTTCCATTGTTTCAAATAACTCTTTTTCGCAAAGTTAGTGTTTTATTTGAAATTATTTCTATATTTGCAAACAATACTATACGGTATGGTTTTATAAAATTGAAAGATATGAAAAAAATAGAGCGAGAAGACTGGTTTACAACGGGTTTAGAAATTCTTAAAAATGATGGGTTCTTAAAGATTACTATAGACAATCTTTGCGATGCTCTGAAAGTAACAAAAGGCTCATTCTACCACCATTTCAAAAATGCCGATGGTTATATTGACGCATTAATGAAATATTGGGTAGATAAAAATACAAAATCATTGATACTACAAGTTGACAAAGTAAAAGCACCATATGAAAAAATAGAAAAGCTCAACAAATTAGTACTTCAACGTTCCCATAAAACCGAACAAGTTATACGAGGATGGAGTTTTTCCAATGAGGTCGTAAGAAAGTATGTTACAGAAGTTGATGAGATGCGGATTGAATATACAGCAAATTTAAAAATTCTATGTGGAGAACAAGCAAATATAGCAAGGCTGTTAGCTATATTAGAATATGGATGTCTGATAGGTATCCAACAACTATATCCTGATATGCCAGAGAAAAAACAATTAGAATTATACGAACTCTTTTCTAAAGGAATAGTAAAATGATAGAATATATAAAACTTTGGAAATACAGTGGAATGCTTTTGTCTACAACAGGTATAATCCATATTATTGTTGCGATAACACAAGAATGGGACATATATAAAGAATTATTCTTTAATGGATTGATAAATTCAATAAGTAATAATACTCAAAAAGCTCTTTCTTTTTGGTTTTTTATAATTGGAGTGATTCTTATTATGTTTGGGCAATCTTTACACTATTATATAAATAAAGAGCAATTGCCAGCACCATTATTCTTAGGGTACGCGTTATTAATTTTCTCTATTTTAGGATGTTTTATTGTACCCATATCGGGCTTCTGGCTTTTTATTCCACAAGCATTAATAATCATATTTGCAAAAAGGAAACATAATAAATTGGCGTAAATAGACATAATAAATTATTTTTCAATAAATAATACCATTTAGTATGGTATGTGAAAAAACAAAAAAGATGAAAACAAAAAAGATTTCAATTCCTCAAAACAGCTTAGTATATAACTATCTTCCTTCCGACTATTCAGATTCTTTTGAATGTAATTTCATTTCTTCAAAAGATATAAGACCGGATGATGTACAAATTGCTTTTTGGACTACTAAACCAATATGGATAGATTGGCTTCTACATTTGAGAACAATACTTGTCAAACCTTTCGGAATAAAATCCGATATAAATGATTATGCCGATAATCTTAGAGAGTGCCTTATAAATGGTATCTCATATAAATATATACCAGCTATTTCAAAGTCGAACGATGAGACAGTTACATGTAATGTAGATAAGCATTTAACATTCTATCTTTCAATCATTGTCCGAAAAGGAGAAGAAAATAAAAAATCAGTTATAGCCACGACTTTAGTAAACTTTCATAATCTATTAGGGCGTTGCTACTTTTTTGTCATATATCCATTTCACAATATTTTAGTTAGAGTTATGTTGAAATATTTAGTGAAAAAGATTAGATAAAAAATAAAATGATTAGGCTTAATGCCTTATTACATCATTCAGCATAAAATAGGACTTATTTCTAACCATCAATATTCACATTTTATATTTATGCTTATGAATGATTTATTACAGACGAGGATATTCGAACTATTGTTTGAAACCTTACAAGAAGTAACTAACGAAGAAATGCAAGTAGCCTATGGCGAATTTCTTGAACAGATCAAAAATATAAGCGATGGTATATAGCACCCGGGGACGGGGGTAGGATGCTATGAGCCGGGTATGCCGTTCATTTATTCTATAGCACTTGGGGACGGGAGTAGGATGCTATCATCACATTGTTTCCATGTAATGAAATAACTCACGGGGACGGGGGTTTTGAGTTATTTACCCCGTCCCCCTGTGTTCGGTGGGTTCATCTTTTCGGTGAAGTGATCAGCAATCCTGAGCTCCGCTTGTTTGGTACGATATGGATTCTCATTTCCAACCCCGGTTTATCTGAATTCTTTACGATAAATAGCTGCGATTTTCTCACTTACCCTGGCATTTGTTACAGTGTATATAATAGGCTGTGAATATGATTTTTTATACTCAAATTCACGTGCAGAGGGAATTTGTGTCGATGTCCCTTTTATATTTTCAATTCCGGATGTATTCCGGCTGTAGGTATATTCCCCGCTTTCCCGATCACCGTAGTTATATTCAATGTGATACGATAAAGTCGGATCAGAAATTTTATTTATCCGCTTTTTCAGGTATCTGTCTTTTTGTATGACTTCATATACATTCATTTTATCGTCATAATAATAGGTTGTTTTGTATTCGTATTTCAGGTCCGAATGAGGACTTTGTATCCGGTTCAGAGTCGTGCCGATGCGATATTTCTCAAAATGAATACCCCAATTTAAATTTAACAGGGCAATCATTTCGTCCGGATAATCCCCGAGACAATCGCTTAACATATCAGCCAGTGATAATATATTCAGATGATCTCTGAACCGGACATAGCTTTCAGGATACAAATGATAAATATCATCATTTATATATACCAGATTGTCTTTGCAAGCTATCTTTAAGCTGTCAAATACAACCTCATTTTCATAAAAACAGAACGAAAAGCTATCCTTTGAGAGCTTTTTCAGCTCTATTTTGATTTTATCCTTTTCAGTAGTGTATATCAATACCGAATCTTTTATCGAACTGAAAACTCCGACGTAGGTTATTGTGTCTCTTGCTGTCTGATTTTCAGAATCATTACTGCTGGTTTGTTCGTATTCACACCGTATCACTGATAATTTTATTCCGTTTGCTGCAGCCTGGTATGAAATAATGGATATGAAAAAAACAAGAGGTAAAAATATTTTCATAATAAACTTATTTTATTTGCCGGAACATACGTAGCACCCGGGGACGGGGGTAGGATGCTATCATCACATTGTTTCCATGTGATGATATTACTTTGACCGAATGTATGAAGTCAATGTAGTATAGTCTTTTCTGACGATAATAGTGAATTTCAACGTTTCCGGTTTTATCCCTCTGACTTCAATTGTGGCGAAGTATTTTTCCAACCGTGCGACAGTAACATCTTTTCTGCGGGCAATGATGAGATTCACTTCCTTGTCGCTCTCTATTATTTCATCTCTCAGAGCCATGACGGTATAATCTGCTGTGCAGGCTATCCATAGCCAAAACTCATTCCCGTTTCTGAAATCCGTTGAATAGCTTGCATTCTGTACTGAGGTATATATAATTTTCTGGCCCATCTTTTTTTCAACCTCTTTGATAAATGAAGGTTCCATTGCTTTCCATCTTTTCAGGTTTCTGGCAGCTCGCACGAAGATGAAGTATATGGTAATCAATGTGATTATCGATAAGATGATAAATAATATAAATTTTATTCCAAGCATATTTTTGATTTATTAATATTGTATTTTATCCTGTTTTTCCTGAAACTCGTTTCCTCCCTGTTCCCCTTATTCTTCATACCGTAGCCACCAGCTTTCGGTTGCCTGCTGCAATTGCGATGAATGGACGGAAGCGTCGTTATGGTTTGCGGCCATCCATTCGAGACAATGGTAAACGGCTTTTCCCTGTTCGGAGGAGAAAACAGCGAAATGATTCCACCCATATTCCGGAGACATCCGGATATAAGTAAGGGAACGGAGCAGAGGAGCGAGAAGATTTTTTTCCGGATTGTCATTCCGGATTGTTTCTGAGAGAAAAGCCGGCAGATAATACCGGAATCCTTGGGGGGTGAAGCACGATAGTGCCTCTGCATTTTGGTAGAGCGTAGCGGCGGGGATTTCCTGCCAGGTGTAGCGCCTGAATATTTCCCCGATCTCTGACCGTTTGCCGATTTCCATCTCATCGAGCAGTATGGTTTCTACTTCAGGACGGGGTGCATCGGCAAAGGCATTTTCCAGTTCTTGTAAGAGTTCTTCCCGGCTATAATTGCTGTTCCGGCGGTTTGCACGGTAATATTGTTCTGTCTTAGCCATTGTTGCTGTTGTACAGGTCTTGTTGGGCCAGGTTTCCAGTATTTTGTCGAGTATCCGGCGGCAGAGACTGATACATCCGTCATTCCAGCGGCGTGCCCAGAAGGAGTAGGCCCAGATCACCTGCATATCATCGCAATCACTGTGCAGAACTGCATACGGCTGTGTGAAATAAGGAAACAAATCGGCCGTCTCCAGGTGAAGAAAATCATCCGAAGCCATTTCGTTGTAAAGGGCTGCCAGTTTTTCATCTTCAGGCGATTGCAGATCCCGGTAGGCATAATCCAGCAGATTGATCAGCGTTTCCAGTTGTGAGCCGGGATAAAGATTGTTGTCATTTAATTCCTGTACGACAACCGGTAATACCTGATCACACAGGGTTTCATAAACTTCGTCTTCGTTCAGGTCTGTCTGGCCGAGGATCGCCGATGTCAACAGGTAGAGAGGATAGCAATCCCCGGCATCGATCCATTTCATTTTGTCTGACCACGGATGACTTTCGGCGGCATAGTTTTCATCGGGTTTTTCCTGTTGGAGGTCGTGATAATCCATCAACAGATTAGCGGTGAAAGTAAGGCCTGCCTTGGGCTTGTTCTGTATGTATTCCTTACAATAGTGGACGAGACTGTTTCCGGCTTCATCCATCAATCCCGGTTCGTCGTCCATCTCTTCCCATTCCTGAACGTTGCCCGTCATATAGTCTGTTTCTGCCACCGGATCATCATTTTCAATGTATTCATCGGGAGAGGAGTTCTCGCAGGGATTGTTTGTGTTGTAGGAAACGTTTAATACAGTAATTAACCCGAACCAATTCAGGGAGATGGTTACGATGAAAAACAAAAAACACAGCAGGATGAGCCCGATCTTCCGGGTATGTGCTCCTGCATAAAGCAAGGCGGAAGCAAATGCGATGGTAATAATATGAAACAGGTAGAAATTGATGAGATCCTGACCGGAAATCTGTATGGCGTCTGTCACCAGACGTTGCATGAAAAAAGAAGAAACGGCCCATATTGCCGCGATAAGCGTTCCTGTGCAAGCGAAAAGCTGCAGGTAGTTCAATCGCCGGAGTAACGGTCGGTTGCGTTCTTCATCGGTTAAAGACTCTAGCGGAACCGTCAGCCTTAGTAATGCCCACACCAGCAGCGTAATGATAGAAGTTACCCACAAGGGAACCAACGGAATGAAGACAGTTGCTGATCCGTACCATCTTTGTGCCTGAAGATCAGTGGGGAGGAACAGGTATAAAAAATCGAATATAATCAGACAGAGAAGATAAAGCAGGCCTATTGTCCTTTTGTAGGTCTTTCTGCTCATTTGTTTCCTGGGTTCCATGGGTGGTTTTATTGGTTAATGAAATTTGCATTTCCCGGGCAAAAATAATATAAAGTTTAAATATTCTTGCGACAAAATATTATACATTCTGAAATGTCTGTTTTATTTTTATTAATACATATTCTTGGCTGTTATATTGACGGAATATATTGCCGTAAGCAGATGGGATACAGGTTGTATCCGTTTAAAGTAAGGAGTTGAAAGGAAGTGGTGTCCTTGTGCTGCAGGACACGATGTGTATGGGGGGTATCGCACAATAGCTCTGTTCTCCTGTGCTTATATATGTGTCAGTATGGTTGTTGTTTCTATCTGAAGTTGCTGATAGACATGTTTATCCAGAGAGTTTAGGTCGTAAGTATAATCTGTAATGACTTGTAATAATCCATTAGCTTCGTTTGGAGTTAATTCTTTTTGTTCAATAACATGAGAAAGAAACTTGATAGTGTTTTTTAAATCCGTTAATTGCTTGATTTGAATTTGTTGATTGATTGTATAACCTTCCAGCAGATGTTCTTTCAATATTTTATTGGCCCAAATCCGGAATTGTGTATCATGTTCGGATTTAACGCGATAGCCGACCGAGGTGACTATTTCGAGATTATAATACTCCATTTGACAGGTTTTTCTATCATTGACAGTTGTCGCAAAACTTGCGACAACCGGGATAACTCTTAATTCTTCTTTGAGTGCGTTATTTATATGCTTACCAATGGTTTTTATGTCACGACCGAATTATCCGGCCATTTGCTGGCGGTTTATCCGAAATGTTTCGTTTTTAAACTTGACCTCAATAGAGGTTCCTTCGTCTTTTGTCTGGTAAATAATGATATTGTCTTCCGATTTCATGGGTTTGACAAATTTAGACTATATAAATTTAAGCAATTTATATAGATGGTCTTTTTACATAGGCAATGTTTTTTAAAAGAATTATTATGGAGTAATATATAGTAGAAATTTGAAAATTGTTTCAATTTTTGCACTACTTTGCTACCAATTAATTATTCTCTGTCCCTTTCCTTTTATTCTGGAATTTTGTGGTCACATAGGCGGTGAAGATCGGGAAAAATATCATTCCGGAGGCCGCCAATAATACGGCTAAAGATTGACCGATTTTAGTGACACCGAAGATGTTCGATCCGACAGTCGTCACATTCATCATGGCCCAGTTAAAAGCATCCCAGTATATTTTAACCGGAGGATTGACCGGATGTTCCATAAAGAAGAATACGATGCTGGAAAAATAAATAATGACAAAGAGGATGGCCAGATAGGTGATGAATAGATTGGTGATTTTACTTCTGGTGATCCAACTGACTATTAAAGAAATACCGTAGATACCCCGGGCAAGAGGTATCAGCCGGAGGGTAATCCATAAGTTGTGGGAGATCACCGGAGTGAAGGCTGTAACCAGATTGAGATAGGGAATCGATACAAATAAAAAGAAGAGGTTGCGCCATACGAACGTCCAGCCCTGACTGCTGTAATACCAACGTACGAAAAAATCCAATAAGAAGATTGTACATACGACCAAATGGGAATTTAAAATGAAACGATTGCTCAAAACAGGAGTCGTCGAGAGTAATTCGATGGATAGAATGATGATAATAAATATACTGCCTAATATGACCAGTATATTCAATATGTGTTCCAATGAGCGGTTGTTTTTCATGTCGAGGCGTGTATGAGAGGAGGATGTCCATTAGGACATCCTCCGGATTTTACATTTCAAAGTCGATATTGTTATTACGGAAAATATTGAGACCCAGTTTCTGTGTGATGTATTTGATGGCGGCCTGTGCTTTGACCGAGTTTCCAAATTCATCCAAAGGCGGTGCAAAAGCTGCAATACCGAATGCTCCGGGCATTACGCCGAGAACACCTCCTCCGACTCCGCTTTTTGCAGGAATACCGCTATTGTAAAGCCAGTCTCCGGTATGTTCGTAAAAACCGACGGTTGCGATTAACGATGTGATTTTCGGAGATAACTCTTCCTTGAAAACCTGTTCTTTGGTAACAGGGTTCAAGCCTCCGTTGGCGATAGTACATCCGGCTATGGCTAATTGTTTAGCCGTAACACCCATAGAGCACTGGCGGGTGTACAGGTCTAAGGACATATCCGGATCGTCGTAAATACGGCCATAGTTTTTCAATAACCAGGCGATGGAACGGTTGTTGAAGTTCGTAGCTGTTTCCGATTTGTATAATTCGTCCAGCAGAACTAATGTGCTACCGCTAAGTGCTGTCATATTGTCGGCGATCGCACCCCATTTGCCGTTGCTGTCGCCGAGTGGTTTTACCATACTGTCGGCACTGATAGCGCCGGCATTAACCAAAGGTGTACTGGGGTGATCTTTTTCCAATAATATGGCCATGATCGAGTTGAAGGGCAGACCGGTGGCATCGGCTCCGATTTTGTTGAGAATCTCATCGGCTCCGTATTGTCTGAGTACAAGTACGGCAGTATATACTTTAGATACCGATTCAATGCCGAAAACATAATTGGTGTCTCCTGCTTCGATCACTTCTCCTGTCGGGAGGCATAAAGCAATACCGAATAATTGGGGATCGATTTTGGCCAGGAAAGGGATATAATTGGCATTCTTTCCGCCTTGCATGGTCTTTACTTTCTCATAAGCTTCCTTAACCACGCTTCGTATATCGTCTATTTTTATTTTTTTCATCTATTTCGTTTTTAATCGTTATTTACCGGCAGGAGGTGTAGTGGGTTTACTACTACCTTCACTGTTGTTCGTTGTTGTTGTATTATTGACTGCATTGTTGCTGGCTTGTGTTGCTACAGCCGGAGTTTCTTCCCAATGGAAAGGAGCGAATTCTGCGTTCGGGTCTTTCCAGGACGGTTTACGCATAGCGTAGATAAGCAACGGAATAGCTACAAATATGACACATCCGAGAATTAATACGGTAAACCATACGGTGTTGCTTCCGGTGTTGATCTGAGAAGGCGGAATGAAGCTCAAAACGAATGCCAATAAAGCACCCAGGAAACCGATTCCGGCAACGATCCAGATCAAGCCGTTACTTTTGCGGCCGATAGCAAAAGGCCGTTCGGCTTTAGGCATACGGTAGCGCAGGGCAATGGCAGCGGTGAACATCAACATGTACATGATCAGATATAACAGTACCGTTAACTGGGATAACATCTGATAGAACGATTGTACGGAAGGCATCACGACGAAAAGCAAGGATAGTAGAGTAACGATACAGCCTTGTATAATCAGAATATTTTTCTGAACTCCGATTTTATTCGTTTTTTGGAAGAATGGAGGCAGATACCCGGCTTTTCCGACAGCGAAAATACCTTTTGACGGACCGGCAACCCAGGTCAGTACACCGGCCAGAACGCCGAACATCAAAGCGATGGCGATAATCGGAGAGGCCCAATGCAGATGCAGGTAGCTCAAATAGTTGTCGAATCCGACGAGTAAGCTTTGTGTCAGGCTGATGTCTTTAGCAGGGATAATCAGGCCCAGTGCAAAAGTACCCAGGACGAAAATGATAACAATCATGATAGCCCCCATAAAAATAGCTTTCGGGTAGTTTTTACTGGCAGGAGGCTGTACATCCATTACGTGGATACCCATCATTTCCATACCGGCATAAAACAGGAAAATACTGGATGCCAATACCAGGTTGTTGAAATTGGATAAATCCGGGAAGAAGCCCTGACTCATGTCCATGTTGTTGTGCCCTCCGGTTGCCAGGTAGATAATGCCGAAAAGAATTAATAACCCGGCAGGTATGATCGTTCCGACCATCGCTCCGATTTTGGAAATTTTGCTAACCCAACCCAATCCTTTCAGAGAAATAAAGGTAGCGACCCAATAGATGACCAGCACCGTAATCAGAGTGAATATTTTATTCGAAGCGAGAGCTGCATCGTGTACGTCATTCATACCGATGTATGCAATGGAAACAGCACCGAAAGTCAATACCGTCGGATACCAGATTGTACTTTCGATCCATTGCAGAAAAATAGCCAGAAAACCGTAACGTTTTCCGTAAGCTTCTCCTACCCAGCGGAATACACCACCTTCTTTATTGGAGAACATTGCAGCAAGTTCTGCGGCGACCATTGAGGTCGGGATCAAAAATACAATTGCTGCGAACAAATAGTAAAAGGCGGAGCTAAGACCGTACTCCGCTTCAGCCGGGAGTCCGCGGAGGCTTACTACCGCTGCAACATTCATAATGGCGAGTGTTACTACGCCGATTTTTGCTGCATTCCCGATTTTTTTGGAATTTGTTGCCATAGTTTGAATTACTTTAGTTTGTTGATATTTAAATATAATCGTGTTTTGATTTTTGGATTATTGGGATAGATACGTGTGTAAAGAAATGAATGTTCATAGGCATGCAATATTTAACATTATCCGTTCGGCATACCGACAACCGGTGTGTTTTTGCGGAAATAGGCATATACGGTGAAAACGGATGCCAGAATCAAACTGAAAACGAAGGGGAAATAGGCTGTATCTGTAGTTATCCAGCTTAGGATAAAAGGATAGGTGATGATGGCTATATAATTCATGACCATAACCAGTGAGAGCGCATAGGTTGCATCTTTATTTGCTGCTTGCCTGGCTGTTTTATCATAAATGATGGGTTGCATGGTTCCATAACCCAGACCGGTTAATACCACACCGATGGTAAGGAGGAAAATATTACTTTTAAAAACGAATAAAATAAGTCCGGCAGCTATGGCTGCTAAAGAGATAAAATTTGTGTAGCCTTTAAACCAGGAGATCACCCGGGTAATATCGAATCCCGGTAAGGTGATGGCCAGGAAAAAAACGGAAATAAGGGTACCGGACGTTCCCGGATTCCCGATGTGTAGATTCTGCATATATAGCGAGAGGTTAAAAGGAATGGTCAATACCACAAAGGTGATAAAGTAATAGAAAAACATCAGATTGAAAGGCCATTTGAAGCCTGCTGACGAACCTGCTGTATGTGACTGGGCCGTTTTGCTTTGGGAATCTGTCAGGTAGGGAGGTTTATCGTCTAAGTAGAAGGCAAAAAATAAAGAAATACCTGCAAAGCAATATACTAAGAATGAGTAATGCCAATCTATACCGGCCAGAAAGCCGGACAATAATGTAGCGAGTACCAAAGTGAGGTTATTGATTGCGGAGGCAATACCGAGCTGGCGGGTGCGGTGCGAACCGGTGAAATAATCTGCAATCAATCCGGTGGAAAACGGAACGACCATGCCGGCTCCGATACCTAATAAGGCACTTATGATTAAGAGCAAGGTCAGGGTTTTGGCAAACGGGTATATGATACTACATGCGAAAAATATGGCTAATCCTGCGATCAGTAATTTCTTTTTGTTGACAATCAGGGACAGGCGGCCTGCGATGAGTATAAAAGGTACAATGATAAGGGAGGGGAGGGATTCCAGCATTTGTAAATCCAATTTGCTGGCGTGTTTGAATACCGTTTCCATTTTTCCTAAGATGGGAGAAATAGCCAAACCCGGAAGTGAAGTAACCATGGAAATGGAATAAATGGCCAGTAAAAGGGTCAGTCCGATGGTTCCCCGTCCTGTTTTTATTTTCATAATATGATGGTTTAAGGATGATTTGTTTTTTATTTAATTGTGGTATATACGCTGAAAAAAAGAGAAAAGTTGATTTTTATTATTATTTTCGGGCGTCAAAACAGAAATCAGATATTATGCGGTTCAGAAAAAATTATTCGTTGATTTTATTGCTTTTTGCAGTAATATTTTCTTCTTGTCGTACAGAGAAAGGAGTTACGACACGTGTCGTCATTATTTCCACGAATGACATCCATGCTCAGATTTCAAATTTCCCGAAATTTGCCACTTTTGTAAAGCAGATACGTGCGGAGAATCCTCATGTGTTACTGGTGGATGGGGGAGACCGTTTTTCCGGTAATGTGTATGTAGATAATGCTAAAGAAAAGGGGAAACCAATGTTTGACTTGATGAATAAAGTCGGTTTTCAGGTGGGAAATTTCGGAAATCATGATTTTGATTACGGACCTGCTGTGTTGAAGCAGAGAATGGCGGAGTCGCAATTTCCGCTTGTTTGTGCTAATGTGCAGGCTGCACATAGCGAATTGGGCCAACCTGAACCTTATGAGATGATCGATGAGGCAGGAATAAAATTTTGTTTTCTCGGCCTGATCGAGACGAATGCAAAATCTCATATTCCGGCTACCAATCCGGATAATTTGGAAAATATTACTTTTCGTTATTATAAAGAAGTTGCAGCAGAGAATAAAGCGTTGAAAAATCAGTGTGATGTGTTGATCGGGCTGACACATATCGGTTATACGGCTGACTCTATATTGGCGGTGCTTATGCCTGAATTTGATGTGATTATCGGCGGACATTCCCATACATTGATCGAGAATACCCGTTTGATCAATCATGTGTTGGTCAGTCAAACGGGTTCCAATCTTAAATATGCCGGCCTGACATATCTTGATTTTCATGGGAAGAAATTGGTGGGCAAGACTTATAAAGCAGTCAAACTGGATTCTTTTGCCGAAGATCCCGAGATTGCCGCTATGGTGGAAAATTATATGAATTGTCCGGAATTTCACGAGAAATTGGGAACGACATCAAAGGGAATGAAATACAAAGAAAACGTGGCCTGTATGGTAACGGATGCCATGTGTACGGCTGCTAAATGTGATTTCGCATTTTATAATAGCGGCGGAGTACGTTATAATTCGATACCTGCCGGAGATATTACTCTGGAAACGATATACAGAATAGAGCCTTTTGCCAATCATATCGTTGTTCAGGAATTGACATTACCGGAGATAAAAGAGCTGATATTGAATCGTTTTAACGGAATAAAAGATCCGGACCGCCGGCGGATTGATCTGTTTGTTTCTCAGGGAAGATATACAATTGTAAAGAATAAGGACGGGCAAGGAGTGGATGTTGTGTTGGTGGATGCCGCAGGGAAAAAAGTAACGGATACGACCCGGAAATATAGAATCGGATTGAGTAATTATGTGAATAGTACGTATGATTTTGTGGGAAAAGGCAGGGGAGAGAATACAGGTATATTGCTGGTGGATGCCATGGTGAAATATGTAAAAGCAAAGGGGGATGTCAGCTATGATCAACGGCGGACATTTATAACAAAGCAATAATCCGGCGAACCGGTTTAAAATACCGGTGAAACTTATTTATCGGTTATGCGTTTATAGGAAAAATTGAAAATCTTATAAATACATAACCGATAATAATTTTATAGCCGATGAAGACCTTTAAGACACAGATGCAAGCTTTTGCGATGAAGAAGATACTGAATTATGTGGAGAGAAATCCGGAACAAAATGCTCCTAAAGCTTTGAAATGGATGAGGAAATTGGATTCTGACGGAACGTATGGGTCTTCCTGGGAAGCTTTGGAAGGATATTTGAAAGATCCGCAAAATAATTGGACCCGCCTGGTTATGAAAGCTTATAATGACTGGGATCCTTATGTACGGAGAAAACTTTTTGAAGCCCTGATATGTAATGCTGCGATTATTGGAAACAGTGCTATAAAAATTACCAGTAAAAAATACGGTGTCAATGTACCCTGGACAATATTGATGGACCCGACTTCTGCCTGTAATTTGAAATGTACAGGTTGCTGGGCTGCAGAATACGGTCACCGGATGTCGATGGATTTTGAAACCCTGGACCGGGTGATTACGGAAGCGAAAGCCTTGGGGGTTTATATGTTTATTTTTTCGGGCGGAGAGCCTTTGGTAAGAAAAAACGATATTATACGCCTTTGTGAGAAACATCCGGATTGTTATTTTCTGGCTTTTACAAACGGGACGTTGATAGACGAAGCTTTTGCCGATGAAATGTTGAGAGTCGGTAATTTTGCTCCTGCTATCAGTGTAGAAGGCTACGAGGAAGAAACGGATATGAGAAGGGGGAAGGGAACTTATCAGTCGGTGTTGCGGGCCATGGATTTATTAAAAAAGAAACGGCTCATATTTGGTATGTCGACCTGCTATCACCGGAAAAATGTGGATGTTGTGGGTTCTTCGGAATATATTGATTTTATGATTGAGAAGGGGGCGGCATTCGTATGGTATTTTACTTATATGCCGGTTGGAGGGGATGCTATACCGGAGTTGATGGTAACGGCCGAACAGCGTAAATTTATGTATAACCAGGTACGGGAATTCCGCCGGACGAAGCCTATTTTCGCCATGGATTTCTGGAATGACGGAGAGTATGTGAAGGGGTGCATTGCCGGAGGCCGTTATTATTTCCATATTAATGCGAACGGGGATGTGGAACCTTGTGCATTTATCCATTATTCCAATGTAAATATTAAGCATATGTCGTTGCTGGAAGCTTTGCGTTCGCCTTTATTCAAAGCTTATCAGGAAAGACAACCTTTCAATAAAAACCATTTGCGGCCTTGTCCTTTGCTGGACAATCCGGACAGCTTAAAAGAAGTGGTACATGTCTCCGGTGCCCGTTCTACAGACATGCTGAAGCCTGAAGACGTAGACGTTTTGACCGATAAATGCCGTGATACTTCAAAGAAATGGGGAGCTGTCGCCGATAAAATCTGGTATCGGCAATCCTAAATTTTCCGGCATTCGATGATGATTTTCCGGGCATTACCGAGGGTGGTTGCGAATAGATAAACTTCTCCCCCTTCGGTGATGCCCGAACTTTTTCGGATAGCTTCTACCGTCAGAGGAAAATTCCGGGTCGTAATATTTGCCTGTCCGATGCTTTTTCCCAATTGTTTCAGTTTCTTGCCTGAGAATTCATGTACATTCGCTACTTTAAAAATACGTCCCGGAAAATTCCCGATCTTTTGCCCGGAGGTGTATAAATGACTGTTCAAATGCAATTTTGAAATGTTGTATTCGGTGGCGATTAGCTTAAATGCCCCGCTTTTCAGAATAGCGGCATTCGGTTCGTAAAGGTAATCGCCTATTTTTTCTGCCGCTTGAAATGGACTTGTTTTTTCTTTTTGCCACGGGAAAGAAAATACTTGTTGTTGTCCGTCCGATGTATAGTTTATCGTGACGACACGGATTCGTGGCGAGAAAGTTACGGTGTTTTCCAGTACAAAGATAACTTCCTTGCATTCGTTTCTGACGGCGATGATATGTACTTCAGTCGTTTCCGGAAGTTGTCTCAGAGTTTCCGAAATATCGGCCATAGGCGATGTTTTGAGGATGAGTCGCCCGGCTTTCGGAAGAAGGATATTTTTGAATTGTAATACATCCGGTTCGCAGTCGGATAAGGCAAATACCCGCCTGTTGCATTCAGTGCGTCTTGCCGGGTCAATATAAAATGTATCGGCGGTAAGCGTGGAAACGATTTCCCGTACATCGGCCTCTAAGATCTGTATATTGGTAGCGCCGAGTGTCTTGAAATTATGTTCTGCTGCCCGGCAATATTCCGCGAAGCGTTCGATATATATCAATTCTTCGGCTTGTTGTGACAATTGCCAGCTATCGATGCCCAGACCTCCCGTCAGATCGCATATCCGGGGGCCCCGGACCAAAGACTGTTTGTAATGAGCAGTGATTTCCGACGAGCATTGCTCAGCAGAAAGGCGGGACGGAAAGAGCAGATCGGAGTTGGCAAACCAGGTGGGCAGCTTTTCTTTGATTTGTCGTCGTGCTCTGATTTGATCGACGGCAAAAGGGACATCTACAGGTGAGTAACGTCTGGCATTCAACAATAATTTGTCCGTATCGTCAGTGAAATGTTGCCGGATAAAATCTTTTATTTCTGGAGTCAGAATCGCCATGTATACTTGATTGCTTTTTGCAAAGGTATAAAAGATTCTAGATTCCGAATATTGTTTTTTGCAATATGTAGATTCCGATTCCACTGAAAAATCCGACGAGGGCTAACCAGGATATGTGTTTCAGATACCATATAAAGCTGATCTTTTCCAGTCCCATAACGACGACTCCGGCTGCTGATCCGATGATCAGAAGGCTACCACCGGTGCCGGTACAATAAGCTATCAATTCCCAGAATGTGCCGTCTTTTACAAAATTAAGCATATAGCCGGGTTCCGGCATTTGCGCTGCTGATTGCGGACTGATAACCGGATACATAGCCATACAGGCTGCCACTAAAGGAACGTTGTCGATAACCGAAGAAAGAAGACCGAAAATAATACTGACAAGGTATACATTGTGTATTTGTTTGTCTGAAAATACGGCCAGTTTGTTTAAAATACCGATCGCATCCAAAGCCGCTACTGCTAGTAGTATTCCTAAAAAGAAGAGAATGGATGAAAAATCTATTTTAGACAGGACGTAAGACATCCGGTATTGATTTTGGGTAGGCAGTCCTTTTTGGTGATTATACATGATTTCCGTATAGACCCAAAGCATGCCTAATGCAAGCAATATTCCGGCAAACGGAGGCAGTTGAGTGAGTGACTTAAATACAGGGACGGCCAATAGGCTGAGAATACCGAGTATTAAAATATAATTGCGTTCTTTAGGAGTGGGAGAGGCGGAAACGGAGGATGAAAGAGGTGGGGTATCGGAATGTGCAATGTTTCCTTTCAGTTTCAAAGAGACGAGCCATAGCGGGATGATTAATGAAATGAGGGCCGGAAAAAAAAGAGTTTGCATAATGTGTCCGGAGGTGATGTTATCACCTATCCATAACATGATGGTCGTTACATCGCCGATCGGGGTCCAGGCTCCGCCGGCATTGGCTGCGATAATAATTATGCCACCGAAGGTCCATCTGTCTTGCGGTGTATTCAGAATTTTTTGTAAAAGAGTCATCATAACGATGGCTGAAGTCATATTGTCTAAAACAGAAGACATAAAAAACGTAATTCCTCCGGTTAACCATAGTAATTTTTTCTTATTGTTTGTTGTAATACGGTCGGTGATTCCTTGAAAACCTTTATGTATGTCGATTAATTCGACAATTGTCAGGGCACCCAGCAGGTAAAATAAGATTTCAGCTACATTGCCCAGTTGATTGACAATTTGTGAATTTACGATGAACTTGACAACCTGTTCGGCCTTGGTTAAAGAAATATAATCGGGATGTGTTGAAAGAAATTCGTGGAAGGCTGCCGTATTGGCTTGTATAATGGTTTCCGGAGAAGCAAGTGTATATAATGTCCATAATAACGGAGCCATTATCAGGGCAATTGCTGCTTTGTTGATGTGAATTTTACTTTCCATAGCAATAAGCAGATAACCCAGAATAAAAATGAGAAGTATTATCGTTGTCATAGCGTTCTGATTTTTAAACTTTATACATACGGTTGTAAAACAGATCGCGTTACAGTTTTAACTGTCAGAATTGAAATATCCATTACTTTTTTTATTTTCCGAATCCGGATTACGTAAAACATTTGTATATTTGGGGTGAAAATTCTGTATTTATGCGATGTAAAATACTTTACATATTACTCTTATTTGCAACGGTGTTACTATATGACACTCTGAGGGAAAAGCATATTACAGAAGAAAATACCGTTTTTGCAGAAATCAAGGAAGATCATGAGAATGTAGAGTATTTACTGGCAATTCTTACGACCAACAGTGTGGCCGATCTTTCTTTGCAACAAAATAATCCGGCCGGCGGGTCTCAGTCTTTTAAGCGTACTTCTTCTTTCCGGACACTGACAGGAAAAGAAGCGCTTGCTTTTTTGAAGAACTCTCCGTTGTTCAGTTTTGAGGCTTTGCAGGTTTTTCAGGCTCATTTCCGTGATTACTATGCACGGCAAAAAATGGAGGGGTATTATCTTTATACCCTTTGTAAACTTCGGATTTAAAAAGTAGATATCCTTATCAATTTTTGTAATCAACCTTATTTTTAACCGTATTACCGGAAATAATTCCTGTGCCCCGGTCGTTACTGAACGAAACGGAGGAGTACGATATCCGGTAAGTAAATTTATAAAGTCATGTCTAAATATAAAACAATTGTTGAAGATATTGAAAATGTAACCGAACGTAAAGTTATCAAACAAAACAAATTTTCGATAATCGCTTTGGGAACTTTTGTGGTCGGAGGAGTGTGTGCCTGGGCCGGTTTCTCGATAGAAGACCCTAATTCCTCTGTTTCTACTTTTCTTTTTACCGCTTCTGTTTGCCTGATTATCGGAAGTATTGTCAAATTTTGTATGGGGCGTGAATATTATTTGTTTAAGCCCACCGGTAGCCGTTTACAGAAAACGACGGTCTATTTCGATAATAAAGAAAGTCAACCTTTGCAATATTGCATTGAGGAAAGAAGATTTGAGGATCTGAAACATATGAAACGGCAGGTAAATACGGGTATAAAACTGGAAGCGATGGTTGCTTCCGACCGGAAGTTTGCAGCTGTACAAATTTCAGAATATGTACCTTATACGTATGAAGCTGTTTCTCCTGTTGTTTGTTATTATGATAGCGATGCCGAAAGCTTTTTGAATAATCTTCAGTTCGGGCGTTAAAAATAAATGCCAGAAAGACCGATAGCGTTTTTCTGGCATTTACACATTCGTTTAGTTTTGTGAGGGAACATCCGGTATTTTACGGATCAATTGTGTGATTTGCATATCTTTTTCCCTTATGCATTCATGTTGTTTGTCGAGTAGATTCAATAACCTTTCGATGACCAGTTTTTCATTTAAACCGACTGGCGTTTGCTGATAAGCGATTTCCGGTTCTTCCAATAAATATTTGGGACCTTCTCCTGTTTGCAACCAACTTTTGGATACTCCTAATAATTTACTCAGTACGGACAACTTCGTCGGATCGGGTCTGGTTTTGCCTTTTATATAATTCCCGATAGTACTGGCAGAAATGTCAATGGCTTTGGCAATTTTGTATTTGGATATGCCGCGTTCTTCAATAATCTCTTCTAAACGTTCCGAAAATCCCATAATTATTCAGATTAATTCAAGTAATGCATTTTTGCTGTAAAATAGTTCAATATTTATTTGCATGTAAACAAAAATTGTACTACTTTTGTGCTCCGTATATATACAAATATAATTATAAACTCTTATATTATCAATAAGAATAAAAATTACTATTGAATTTTGCCGCCAAGCACCTTATTTTTAGTATTTTACAATAGATATAATCATTTATCATAATAGAATTTCAGACTTCTGTTCGGATTGTTTTTTATTGATTTGTATATTTTAATTACATGAATCGCTTCATTCCAAATAGTAATAAAATAATGCAAAATTGGATGATTTATTGGCGTTTTGATTCGCTATTGATATTTTACAATTTTTCTTTTTTTTATCAGAGTTTACTTGAGGAATGTCTCCTGCAATTTGTAAATTTTTGAATTGTAAATTTTAAATTGTTTAATAGACTGATTTGTTATCAATTCATTTCATTTTAAATCAGAAATCAAAAATCTACGATCAAAATGTTGGTTTAAAAGTTGACATGATGAGTTTTAATTGATATTTTTGCATATAAAAATTTAAAATATGGCAGAAGAAAATTCAATTGAACATGTAAAATGTCTGATTATAGGTTCAGGTCCGGCCGGGTATACGGCGGCAATTTATGCTGCGAGAGCCAACCTGAAGCCTGTATTATATACCGGTATGCAAATGGGTGGACAGTTGACGACCACCACTGAAGTAGAAAATTTTCCCGGTTACCCGGAAGGTGTTACGGGACCTGTTATGATGGAGGATATGCGGAAACAGGCCGAGCGTTTTGGTACGGATATTCGTTTCGGAGTGGCGGATGAAGTGGATTTTACGGGACCGTTGCATAAGGTGAGGATCGACGGTGAAAAATGGATAGAGGCCGATGCTGTAATTATTGCGACAGGAGCGACGGCAAAATACCTTGGGATTCCTGCCGAAGAAAAATTCAAAGGAGTGGGAGTGAGTGCGTGTGCTACTTGTGACGGTTTTTTCTACCGGGGGAAAGATGTAGCAGTTGTCGGTGGTGGAGATACGGCTTGTGAGGAGGCGACTTATTTGGCCGGTATATGTAATAAGGTTTATCTTATTGTGAGAAAGCCTTATTTGCGGGCTTCGAAGGCCATGCAGGAGAAGGTTAATAAAACACCGAATATCGAGGTTTTGTTTGAACACAATACAAAGGATTTGTTCGGGACGGATATGGGATTGGAAGGTGCCCGGTTGATTTATAAGATGGGTACTCCGGAGGAGAAAGAACATGATATAAAGATTGACGGATTCTTTTTGGCGATAGGTCATACGCCTAATACGGAAGTTTTTAAGAAATATATTCATACCGACGGGCAGGGGTATATCCTGACAGAGGGGAGATCATCGCGTACGAATGTGCCGGGGGTATTTGCAGCGGGAGATGTTATGGATCCTGATTACCGGCAAGGTATTACTTCCGCCGGAGCCGGTTGCCGTGCAGCAATCGATGCGGAACGCTATTTGACAGAACGGTGTTAAACAGAAGAAAGTAGTTATAAATAAAATCCGATAAATTTATGTATTTATCGGATTTTTTATATTGTGTTTGTCGGGAGAAGTATTCCTACCCTTTGTCTCACGACCTGCTCAGGCCGATAATTTTTTGTCTGTAAAACGATTCATTTATCCTTCCATTTATTTTGAACCTGTCTTAATAAGCCTTGAACGAAGGAGGAAGTCATGTGAGGCCGGTAATCTTTTATTTTACCAGGTTCTTTTCATTTATACTCTTATTTTTTTATAGCCAGAACATTAAATACCCTCTTGGCTTGTGTCTGTTTTTTAACTTATAAACTGTTTGAAAAAGTAATTTTCGGAAGGAATTTGCTGTTCAAAGCTATTGTTGGTTTGTCCGTATTGTATACTTTGACTTTACAGATTTTACAAACTTTCAACTAATTTAAACGAACGATTAATTTTGTTTTGTGTTAGTTAATGGATGCAAAAATATAAAAAAGATAACATGTTTCATATTAATCTGTTAATTTTTTTTCCCCTTGCCTGATCTTTTCTTTTGGTTTGCCTGAAAAATCGTTCATTTTATTAGGTTAGTGTGTAATTGGTAGATTGTATGCAGCACTGTCTGCTTCTCAGGAAAAATTGATAATTAATGTATTATCTGTTGATCTGATGATGATAAATAAGCACCGGAAATGGCGATCGATATGCCTGAACCGTATAATCAGGGTGGAAAGAATGTTTAATTTTAAAATAAAGAAAGATGAAAAGTTTTAGATTAGTTGTATTATGTGGAATTGTTGTAACGTTTTGTTCTTGTGCAACATTGAAAACCAGTTTCAGTGATACCCAGGCCCGGGTGCAGGAGGTACACACTGCCGCTTATGCCAAACCACTGACGGTTGAGTTGGTTGTGGATACACTCAAAGGACGTATACACGATGTCTGGGTTTTTACCAAAGAACAGGTTGAAGTTGATATGAGGGGAGATTTGGCGAATATTCGTAGTCGTGCCGTTTACCTGTCTTCGCAGAGGCACGATGCTGATGTGATCGTAGCACCGATGTTTAAAATTGAATCCTCGGAAGACGGAAAGGGATACAGCGTGGTGGTAACCGGATTCCCGGCAAATTTCAAGAACTGGCGTCCGGCCCAGGAAAGTGATTATGAATGGATACGTACGGAGAAGTTCGTTACTCCCCTGACATGGGAAAAAGTTTCAGCTATTGTAAAATAAATAAAGTCAGTTTGATATAAAATTTTTAAGTGTATGAAAAAAGTAGTTTTATTAGCTATTGCCGTATTGTTATATATCGGCGTTAATGCTCAGATTGTATCTTCAAGAAGTGTCGGCGTTAATGCTGCGAAAAGTACTTCCGAAACTTTGAATTACTTTCGTGCAGGTATAAATATGATGAAGTTCGCAGGGGATGCGGACGATTCGGAAAGTAAAACGGGATACTCTGTGACTTACGGTTTTATGAAGCCGATGGGGAGCTTTGGTATGTATTGGGGTATGGAGTTCGGCCTCGGCTCGAGGGGAGGTAAAAGTGGCGATGAATTTACTCAAATTGCTCATAACGTACAATATTCTCCGTTTCATTTAGGCTATCGTTATGGGTTTACCGATGCTTTGAAAGTAGATGTACATGTCGGTGCTTATGCCAGTTTCGATTATGCCGGAAAAATCAAAATCGACGTTAACGGTGATAAAAGTGAGTTTAATATAGGCGACTGGAATGAAGATTTGGAGGACGGTGGTTTTGGGATGGACTGGCGTCGTTACGACGTAGGGCTGAATGCCGGTATTGGGATTTGGTACAACAATTTTAACTTGGATTTTAATTTTCAGCGGGGATTTATTGAAGCGGAAAAAGACGGAGAGTATTATACCTCTAATTTTATGATCCGCTTGGGGATTGCTTTCTGATAGACTGCTGTTGTATTTGCTATGCAAAATTCATATGTCTTTGCCAGGGGCAGGCGTTGTATTTTCTGATATAAATAAAATATTATGACAAAATTACGGATATGGATGTTGTGCTGCCTGTTTGGGTGTACATTACCGTCGGTAGCGCAGACTTTTATAGAAACGGGGAAAAAGTACCCGCTTATTCAGGAGGCCGGTAAATATGTGGTTAGTGGGTTCGTGCCTTTTGCAAATGTGAGGGATGAAGATATTTATGCCAATGTTTTGCTTTGGACGATAGAAAATGTTTGTCCCCAGTTGAAAGAAGGCATTACGGAAATGAATGTCGCGGCCCGAAGTTTTACTTGTAATCTTGCTCTCACTTCTCCGGAAGGATCAGGACAAAAAAGTACGTATTATTGCCGTGCTATTTTCCGGGTAGCCGAGGGTAAACTCACGTATTATCTTTCGAATATAACAGTTGAGGCTCCTATTTTGGTGATTAAGAAAATTACCCCGATGGAAAAGTTAAATCCAGAAAAAAAAGAAGCTCACCGACAGATAATGGACGATTTTGTGGTGTCCGGCTCGCAGTTGCTAAATAATATATTCGATTTTGTCGTTACCAACCGTCCCTCGGCTATTACCCATTGGCAAGAGATCAGTATCGGGAAACCGGTGAAAGGTATGACGGAGGATGAATGCCGTTTAGCTTTCGGTAAACCGCAAACAGTGATGGAAGCTAACGGAGAAGTACAATGGATGTACAACAGTTCCTTTTATCTGTTTTTTAAAGACGGGCATGTACAAACTATCATTAAATAGTGAGGCAGGTATCGTTATATCTTGGATATACATGGTCTTATGGTGGTTGTGGGAATCGGCTGTGCTGTGATCGTGGTATACTTGCGGTGAAGATAAAGGCAATATTGTTTTTTACAGATGTTGTTCTCTCCCTGTCGGTGCACATTTTACACCGGCAGGGAGTTTTTGATTTGCCCTGCTCATGAATAAGGCTGTCCTTATTTTCCTGCCCGAACCGGACCCCTTTATATTATTTGATTGTTACCAGTGTCGCTCCATAACCGTATTGTTTGAAAGAAGCATCCTGATGGTGGAAGCGTTTGTATTTTGTCTGTAATTCCCAAAGGATGCGCTGACGTAAGATGCCGTCTCCTTTCCCGTGTATAAATACGATTTTCTGTCCCCGGCGTAGTTTGTATTCGTCCAACGTTTTACGAAAAACGTCCAATTGATATTCCAAAATATCCTTATTACTCATTCCCGCTGTCGTTTCGAGAATCTGATCACAATGCAGATCGATTTCGACGACATTGTTTACAATTTGCTTTTGAGGTCTTTTAACGGATTCGGCTGCTTTTTTGACTTTTTCGGCCTGGATCAGTTCTTCTGGATCGATTTCTATCTCTTCTATCGCTTGTTTTTGATCCAACGGTTTTAGAAAACTCATCGGACCGAACCATTTCGTGTGTTTGTAATTGCCTGTTTTACAAAGCGATGTTAAGTTGAGTTTTACGTGTGTATCTATTACCGGCCGGGGGCTGTAATTTCCTTTTTTATAGTAGATAGCCTGGATATGCAGGGATTTAACGGAATCCAGTTCTTTCAGCGTATACGTGCCTAACAGAATTGTGGCGTCTGGATTACAGTTACCGGCAGACAATGCCGTGTATTTTTCTCCGTTAAAATACCCCGCACTGTATAAACAGGTAGAAGCGGCATCATTTATCAGATAGATTTCGAACCGGCTTGCTGCAAGATTCTGAAAATTGTCCGGGACGATTCCGATGAACAGGATATCTGTGGGTATTACGGAAACATTTGAAGTGTTCTTCCCTTTCTTTTCCGTTGCAGAGGAAATGAAATCCGATTGTACAACTACCAGGTCATTTGTATTTCCCGGTATTTCAAAGCCGTATTCCTCGCAATAAACATTTACCGTGTTCGTATCGATGATTCCGGTAACTTTCCCTTCTAATTTTTCAGAAATGAATCTGACTGTGTCTCCTATTCTTATATCCATAAAGTATTCGATGTATTTGATCTTATTCTGTATACGGAAGCTGCTGAGCCTCCTGTCTGGCAAAATTAATCTTTCCTCTTGAATTCTGTTCGGAAGAAAGTATAAAAAGCTGTTATTATCGCGAAGTATTGAACTTTCCCGCTGTTTATTGCGTAAATCTTTTGCCTGATAAAAAACGGATGTATGAAAAATGGGATTTTTTTTCTTTGTATAATGCTTTTTTGCGGTATTCGGTCGGTAAGCGGTCAGGAGGTGAATTCGGAAAAAGACGTACGGGCGGATAGCATTGCGGATGATTTAGGGACAATCCCGGCCTTTACTATTTATAAGGATAATTATATTATAACCGGAACCGATTTTTCGGGAGGTAAAATCAATAAATATAATTCTGATGCAAAGTTTCAGATCAGTTTAAGACACCGTCTTTATAAACGGATGTTGCCCTGGAGAGTGTATCTTTTTTTTACATATACCCAGAAATCTTTTTGGGATATTTATCGTAAATCTGCTCCTTTCAAAGAGACGAATTATAACCCGACCCTGGGATTCGGACATAATTTTATCAGAAATAACCGTATTGCGGCTATGGCCTCTTTGCAATATGAACATGAGTCTAACGGACGGGACAGTATATGGTCGCGGAGCTGGAATAAAATCAGTTTTATGGGATTGTATTCTTTTAACCGGAATTATACCCTGCAAGCTAAATTCTGGATTCCGGTTATGGTGGCGGATGAAAATAAATATATGCCCCGTTATTCGGGTATTGCGCAGGTTGCCGGTACTTATATCAGCGACAACCAACGGTTTGTTTGCAGTGTACTGATGGTGAAATGCGGCGGTTGGAACCTGAATGCCAATTGGCAATTCGAATTTGCCTACCGGATGTTTCGTTTTGACAATCAATATTTCTTTTTGCAATATTACAATGGGTACGGGGAGAGTATGATCGATTATAACCATTTCCACCATTGGCTGCGTGTCGGTATCGTTATTAAGCCGAATTCATTCACTATTTTTTAGATCGAATTCTACATTTTGCTTCGCTGTTTTTTTCAAGTATGTAGGTGAGATACTTGAAGCCATGATATCAGCACCGATTGTGAAGGCCGGTATCCGAATCTTCTTTTTTCCGCCTGTTTCCCCGATAAAATATGACCGTTTTTGAACTGATAAGGTTTTTGTAAAAAACGGTACTCAAAATCAATCACTTAAAATCCCGTTGATAAGGTTATTTTTTTGCAGGTCGTTTTTTTGTTAATTAAATTTATTACAAACAATCGGACTGTATCATAAAATCTGTCGGGGTCATTCCGGAATCAAAATTTTCTTTTGTTACTGTGTTTTATCGGAAAGACCGATGATTTATGAACTGTTCACTTAAAACTTAAAGCCTATGAGAACGGTTTGTTAATTGTTGGTTATCGAACGGGTATATCTCGGATAACCGCTTTGACCGGTGGAAAGTTTCTACTGCTTCCCTTGGGCTATTTTACTTTTTGTAAAACAGTTCAAATCAGAATTGAAGTGCTTCCTTACTTGGTGGGAGTTTACTTGCAGTGTGTGTTAATTTAAATTATTTGTTATGAAAACAGCTGTTTCTTTTTTTTATTTAAAGTCTTATAAAGCGGTCTGTTGTCTGGTTTTTCTATGGGTTGCTAATGTGTGTCTGGGGCAGGATGATCCGAATGTGACCTTCCCTTCTCCACAGGCATGGAGTTTTATCCGTTATGGGAATACACCTGTCAACTTATATACAGGCACGGTGATGGCAGAAATACCTCTTTACAGGTATACTGATCCTGATTTTGATTTTCCGGTGTCGGTTAAATATGCCAGTAATGGTTTTCTTCCGAATAAAGCCTCGGGGGTGGTCGGTTATGATTGGTTACTGAATGTCGGGGGTGTCATATCGCGTACTGTGAGGGGAATGCCGGATGATGAATGTAATATGGAGGGTGTGAAGGATATTTACGGTAATAAACGGGAAGTAAAAGGGTATTATTACTTTTGGAATAATTCGTTATCGATAAATCCTGAAACGTGGGTTTGTGAAATGTTTGCCTCCGAACGTTATTTTCCTTTTTTTTATACATATTTCAAATTGGGAGACCGTTATTATGATGTCCAGCCGGATATTTTTCATTTTAATTTTATGGGATATAGCGGTAGTTTTCAACTGGAAGCTAATGGCCGGATCCATGTTTACAATACGAGTGTAAGCAAAGGAGATATAAAAGTTGAAACGATTCATTTTAATACGTTGAGTGATTCTTATTTCATTTTGCGTACGGGAGACGGTTACCGTTACCGTTTCGGTACTTTCGGCGGTAACGGGATCGACTACTCGTACCCCGAGACAGGGACTTTACCACACAACAAAACCATTTCTTCCTGGTATCTTTATGAAATTTCGGCTCCTAACGGTCGTAAAGTGTCCTTATCTTACAATCAAAGTGGAGAATCACGGATTTATTCCCCGGTGGTAAATACTACTTTTCATCGGAATAGTACTTCCAGCGGTGCCGGAATACGTACAAACCCGGTTCCTTTGATAAGCCAGACAGCCCGCCTGTCGTCGGTAAATATTGATAATAAGGTGTTTTTGAATTTTCAGTACGATACGGCCCGGGCAGAAACGACTGTGAGTAAAGGACTCCTGGCAATGGGTAAAAAGCTGACAAGCATTATTGTTACGGAAGAGTTATCGGGTCATCGGGAACAATTGAAAAAGTGTGATTTTTTTTATACTTATCCGTCATTGGGGAATGCAAAACTTTTCTTGGAAAAGGTCCGGATTTCCGGAGAGGGTGATTATAGAATGAGTTATCATGATTTAACGTCTTATTGTCCCCTTACGGCGACTTATCAAATGGATCATTGGGGATATTATAACGGTAAAGGAACTGACGAAATTCCTGCGGCAGTAAATCCTGTGACTCATGAGGAAGTTTTGACGAGTACTCTTCGCGATCCGGTTTTTTCCAAAGGGATTTACGGCATGTTGAAAAAGCTAACCTATCCGACACAAGGCTATACCTGTTTTGAATATGAGGGACATTCATATGCTAAGGCCGTAAAACGGGATTTGGAAGGTGCTTTTTTAGCAACGCTGCGAAATGTTGTTAATAGTGTGGCAGGAGGAGTTCGCATTCGTAAAATTACGGATTACACAGGTGAGCAGGCCGTCTTTTCAAGAGAGTTTCTCTATCAGCAGGAAGATAAGACCAAAAGTTCCGGAATACTCCTTCATTATCCGCGTTATTCGCTTTGTGTGAAAGTAGCTCGTTCCAAGTCAGAAGAGTTTTATTTCCAGCAATCTTCGTGTTATAATTATAATTCTTTGGATGCCAATCATATCGAGTATAGCCGGGTGCTGGAAAAACAGACTGACGGTTCGGCTGTGGAGTATTGTTTTTCTAATTATGCTACTGTGCCGGATCAGGTGGGAGGCATTCCTGTTTTTACGGTATCGGTACCCCAGCTTGGAACTTGGCGGATAGTAAATAACTTCGATTATTTTAAAAATCTGACGATGGAGCCTGTTTCTTTTCATAATCAACGGGGTAAGTTGGTTATGAAGAGAGTTCTTAATCCCCAGGGACATGTTGTGAGCCGGGAGGAACAACTTTATGGTAAGAAGCCGTTAGCTTATACCGAGCGGATTCTGATAACGGGAAATGCCGGTTATAAAGCGCGTACTTTGGTCGATGATTATACTTTGGATAGGGTCAGGCAGGTCGATTATTACGGAACAGATTCGATTGTGAGTCAGATAGCTTATCAGTATAATGCCTGGGGACAGCCTGTTATTGTAGATAATAGCTGCGGAGATGGCTCTTTTCATCGTACTTATACGACTTATGTGACGGATATTCCGGAGGTATCCCGAACGAATATAGACAATCAGATGTTGTCAGATCATCAGATTCGGTTTCCGCTTCGTACAGAAATCAAACGACGTCAGGCGGATGGGTCGGAAGTACTGACCGGCGGGGAAAAGAATACCTATGCACTTTTCAACGGATTGATACAGTTGAGAGGACATTATAAAAGGGATATTTTAATGGATGGATATAGTTTGTTGTATAGTTGTGATGCTTATGATAAGCAAGGGCGTTTACTTCAGTATACGGATGCGTTGGGATTAAAAACGGTTTATGTTTGGGGATATGGCGGATTATATCCGGTTGCTTCTATCCGTAATGCCGAATTAGCAGAGGTGGCGAAGGTGACAGGTTTGTTCGGAATTCGTCAAACACCTTTGATTGCCGGGTTAAGTTCCGAACAGGAAACCGAATTACGTAAACTTTCCGGCGCACATGTGATTACCTGTCAGTATGCTCCTTTTAAAGGTATTTCCCGGTATACGGACCCGGCAGGTGTAACCTGTAATTATGAATACGATGCGTTCGGACGGTTGATACGGGTCACGGATAGAGAAGGCCGTTTGAAGGATGAATATGTCTATCATATTTGGCAGGCTCATCCCTGATAAAGTATATTGCAGATTTCGGTTTGTTCCGGTGATATCGGATATAACGGGATCAATAATTGTCGGTGTTTAGGTTAGAATAATCTTAAAATATAAGCTTATGAAAACGATTTTTTTGTTCATTTATTGCTTTTTTTATTTTTCTGTTTCGGTTTATCCGGCAGGAAATACATTTGGCGTATTTTATCCGGAGGCTAGTTCTGGGATCTCCGCGACTTACCCATTTCTGGTGGATGCTTCCGGCCTCAGGTTCGATTTTAACGTAAGAGTTTCGGATAACTATATTGTAGTGCCTGATGTAAATGGTCCGGATCCCGGTTATGAAGACTTAAAACCTGTCGGTTCGATAGGGACTGCAAGACGTTTGCCTTCCGGGCCGATATTGTCTATTGATACACTTGTACAGATCGGCAAAACCCGGTGTCGGTTTCGTTATAATGGATTTGTAGATAATGGCAGCCAGGTGGAGTCTTTGGTTTGTCGTTACGGAGGCGAGAGTTATGTGACGTTTAAGCCTCAAAAGCCTTCGGGAGTTATTGATGGGGTAATTGCTGTCCGTTATACAATAATACGGATTGACGGCTCTGCTAATCCGTTTCAGGAAGAAGATCAAGTGATGTATCTTTATTACCGGCGTGGGACGGAAATAAAAGACAGGCTTTACGGGGGAACGCTTCCGGCTATAGAATGGGTGGGAAGTTATCCGTTTACCTGCCGAATAGAGCCGGGTCCGCCTTCCGGTGGTGACGGTACTTATGTTTATGACTGGGAGGTTTACACCTCTTCGGGTTGGTCTGTACTTCCCGGTATTAAAACCTCTTTTTGTGATCTTCGCGTCTCTTCAGATATGCAATTTGTGCGTCGCAGGGTGCGTTCTCAAAACCAGGTGGCATATACCAATCCGATGGAATTCCGTCTGGGCTTGTTATCCAATCGTAATTATATCGCTCACGTGACATCGATGCCTGCCGGTCATCAGGCTAGCGGAACCTGTTATGCGGCAGACATAACGTATTACGACGGATTGGGTAGGGCCGAACAGTTGGTGAATCAATATGCTTCTCCTGCCGGAGGAGATATAGTGACTCCGGTACATTACGATAATGCCGGACGTAGCGATAGCCGTACTTACCTGCCTTATGTGCGGGTACTTTCCTGGGGACCGGGTACTTCAAGTGTTTATGATCCCAATGCTTTCAGTAATCAGTTACGGTTCCATAATTTTGAAAGTGCATATCGGTCAAAAACCTATGAGAGTCTCTCTTCTTCCCGGCTCCTTTCCGAACAACAGATCGGCAGAGTATATGTTGATGCCGGGAAAAAAATAGATTACATTTATTCTGTTAACGGTAACCAGGAGGTTTTTCGCTTAAAATTGACTGCAGACGGCGGTTTCCAGGTTAATGGTTATTATCCGCGGGGACAACTTTACAAGATAAGTTGCCGGAATGAAGATGGCCGTTTGACGGAGACTTTTACAAATGTCAGCGGGGAAGTGATCCTGGTGCGACAGAAATTTGACGGTACGCAGGCTGACCTTTACCGGGTGTATGATGCGGCAGGACGCTTGTGTGTAGTGATCAGTCCGGAAGGTTCCGGTAAACTTTCATCGGGATTGACTGTAGCTCGTACGGATGTGATTGCCGATCGTTATTGTTATCTTTATACTTATGACGGTTTGGGACGGCAGGTTGTGAAAAAGATGCCGGGAACCGGTGAAATACATTATGTCTATAATTCAGCCGGGCAGGTAGTGATGATGCAGGATGCCAGGTTGCGTTCCGCTTTGCGCTGGAAAAAAAACGTTTATGATGTATATGGCCGTTTGACCGAGGAAAAAATGATTACCCTGGCTGCTTACCGGCCTTCTCTACAGGCAGCATTGGATGCCGGAACTGCTGCACCTACAATACCGGTTGCAGAGACATTACTCGCTAGCTACCGGTATGACCGCAATCTTGTCGCTAGTCCCAGCCCGGGTTTTTCTACCGGTGGACCGATATCCGTAAAGGAAGGGGGCGGTACTCGGCTCCGGTCTGAAAACAAATTGTCTCCGGTCAGGGATATATCATCCGTAACAAGTCTTGCCGGTTACAATGCTAATCCCTGCGGGCAAAAGACCTGGGAGAAGATTGCTATCGTGGAGGGGGATACGGTGATAACCGGCTATATGGAACGTACATATTATTATGATTGGGAGGGACGTCTGGGGTATATAGCGGAATCCGGTCCGGAGGAAATAGGACGGACACTGACGTATTCCTATGATTTTACAGGAGCACTGATCCGGTGCTTGGAACAGTTGGAATTGGGCCGGCAATCATTCAGTCTGGAAACCTTTTATAGTTATGATACCCGGGGCCGCTTATTGCGAAGTGAAGTGTGGTTGAATGATGCGGTCCGTGGTTTGCTGTGCTGCAGTTATGATAACCTCGGCCGTTTGAGCGGTAGGACTTACGGTAATAATGTATGTTCGGAGAACTTAAGCTATAATCTTCAGGGGTGGTTAACGGGAATTTCCTCTCCTTTCTTTTCGATGAATCTGCAATATTATAAGCCTGCGATGAACGGAAGTAAAGCTCTTTACGCGGGAGATATCAGTGAATGGTCGTGGAAACAGGGGAGTGATCCGCTTCGGACTTATTCCTTTCATTACGATGGTTTGGGGCGTTTGGCGAAAGCTCGTGCTTTTACCGGAAATATGTGTGATGATGCTTATACGGAACGTGGCTTGACGTATGATCGGAACGGTAATTTCAAAACATTGCAGCGGACAAACGGGAACGGTCTGACCGTTGATAGCCTTACCTATGGGTATACGGGTAATTTATTGACATCGCTGACTGAAAATGCAGCGACTTTACCGGGCGATGTATATGTACGCGGAGCCCAACCTGTGGGGAATTATACGTACGATGGAAACGGTAATTTATTGACAGACAGTCGCCGCGCTTTGAATTATCGATATAATTACTTAAATTTGTTGGAGCAGGTGAAATCCGGAGCAACGGAAAAGGTGCGCTACTGTTATACGGCGGGAGGAGAAAAACTGGGAGTTCGGGGAAATGACGGTAAGGGATATGATTACCGGGGAAGTTTTATTCTGACGCGTAACGGTAGTTCATTGAGTTTATCGGGAGTTTTGTTCGATGGCGGACAGATTGTAGTAGGAGGTGGTAATCAGGAGGTATACTATTATTTGCGGGATCATTTAGGGAGTGTCCGGGTGATTATCGATAGTTTGGGGCGGGTTAAAGAGCGCAATGATTACTATCCTTTCGGTTTGCGTCAAAAGCGTAGCGGTTATGCTTTGTCTACTGTTAACCGTTTTAAATACAACGGTAAGGAAGAGCAAACCATCGGCGATTTGGGGCATCTGGATTACGGCGCCCGCATGTACGATGCTGTTTTGGGACGGTGGTTTACGGTTGATCCGTTAAGTGAAAAATACTACGGATTGAGTCCGTATAATTATGCCGGCAACAATCCGATACGCTATATTGATTATAAAGGATTCGGGCCAAAGGACAGGATTAAGGCAGCAAAAAGTATGATTGGGATAGGATATAAGCAAGAAACGGGGCTACTCAGAACAGCGAATACTGCCGCTGCAAAAGAATTTATGGATTGCTCGGAGTTTGTATGCAGGGTGTTAGCTGCAGATGAGATTACCGATGGAGTAGTGGCCAAGAATTCATCGGCTTTATATGAATTTTTCAGTAATGAGGAACAGTTTATTCATTCGGAGGATGAGCCCTTGGAGGGGGATATAGCCGTATGGGCCGGACATGTCGGGGTTGTAACGGGAGTGAATGGGGTGGGAGAGATCAAGCTGACACATGCAAGAGGAGGAAGCAGACCATCTATGGAGAATCCTGGTTTTACCACACCCGATAAATATCGAAATTCGAAATTTTACGGTTATTACAGACCCCGACAGGAAACCCGGGATGGGAAGCTGGATGATTATGAAAATCCGCTACCGGAATCTGCTTCGGAGGTAAGGGATGTTGCAGCGGATTGGGCATCCGTTTACGAAAAATTAAAAGAATTTATGCAAAGTCTTATAGATCAGTTTAAAACAAATAATTAAATGCAAAATATGAAAACACTATTTTTTCTATTGCTCTGTTTTTTGATTACTAATATATGTTATTCAAATCCCGGAAATAGCCGAAACGTTGTTTGGGAGATCGATCCTTTATCGGGTAATCATTTGACTGATAGTATTACGATATACGAAGTTTATAGAAAATCGGATACGTTGAGTATTGTGTCGGATGATGATCATCTGTACTATCCTTTCGGACAATATGATACATGGAATGATTTTGAGAAAAATTATATAAGAAAACATTGGATGAATTTACAAATAGATTCTTTATTTAATGATTATGCTATATATCATATAAGAATAGGCTCTAATTATTTAGAGTTATTTAAAGATATAGAAACAACCGGAAAAATGGAAATGTTACGGGGTATGCTTTATGACAATCGTATAGGATTATATAATGATATTAAGATTGGAATGACCAAAAAAGAATTTCTGTTGAATTTTATTAAAAACGATATGAGATATTATAAATCAGCTGCAAAATTTCGGACGGATTTTATTAAAGATGAATCTCAGTATAAAAATATTTCTGTTATAGAAGTAATTTCTGTCGTTGCTGGTATTTGGTATTATTACTTTTTTTCTCCTGATCAAATTTTAAAATCTATTTGTATAAAGACAGATTGTCAAATGTAAATAAATTTTAATAAGCTAATAGATCACAGGGACGGAACTTTCAGTTTATTGCGATTTAAAAGCTCCGTCCTTGTGAACTGAATCTAAAAGATGTCGAATATAATTTAATATAACATTTGGGGGATATTTCAAAAACAAATAATTAATATACCGTATGAAAACACTATTTTTTCTATTGCTCTGTTTTTTGATTACTAATATATGTTATTCAAATCCCGGAAATAGCCGAAACGTTGTTTGGGAGATCGATCTTTTATCGGGTAATCATTTGACTGACAGTGTTACTATATACGAAGTTTATAGAAAATCGGATACGTTGAGTATTGTGTCGGATGATGATCATCTGTACCATCCTTTTGGTCAATACGATACCTGGAATGATTTTGAGAAAAATTATATAAAGAAACATTGGACGAATTTACAAACGGACTCATTGTTTACCAATGATGTAGATGTATATACTATAAGAATGAGCCCCAACTATATCGAATTTGTTCAAGATATAGATATCACCGGGAAGATAGAAATCGTACGGGGACTGATATATAACGATCATATTCAACTGTATGATGGCATTCGGGTCGGAATGACCAAAAGAGAATTTCTGCTGAATTTTATTAAAGACGATATGAGATATTATGAATCAGCCGCAAAATTTCGAACGGATTTTATTAAAGATGAATCTCAATACAAAAATATTTCTGTTATAGAAGTAATTTCTGTCGTTGCAGGTATTTGGTATTATTACTTTTTTTCTCCGGATCAAATTTTGACGTTTATTTGTATAAAGACAGATTATACACTGTAAATAATAGTTAATAACTCACAGGGACGGAGCTTTTAAATTGCAATAAACTGAAAGTTCCGTCCCTTTGAACTGAATTAAAAAGAGGTCGAATATAATTTAGATATAACATTTGGGGGGATTTCAAAAACAAATAATTAATATACCGTATGAAAACACTATTTTTTCTATTGCTCTGTTTTTTGATTACCGATACCTGTTATTCGAGTCTGAAAAACAGTCGAGATTCCGGATTGGAAATCAGTCTTTTATCGGGTAATCATTTGTCTGATAGTGTTACGATATGTGAAGCTTACGTAAAGTCGGATACACTGATTATCGTTTCGGATGATGATCATCTGTATCACCCTTTCGGTCAATATGATACCTGGAATGATTTTGAAAAGAATTATATAAAGAAACATTGGACGAATTTACAAACAGACTCATTGTTTGATGAACTATCTATATATATTGTAAGAATGAGCCCTAATTATATCGAATTTGTTCAGGATATAAGTATCACCGGGAAGATAGAAATCGTACGGGGACTGATATACAACGATCGTATTCAATTGTATGATGGCATTCGGGTCGGAATGACCAAAAGAGAATTTCTGCTGAATTTTATAAAAGACAATGTCGGATATGATAAATCAGCCGCAAAATTTCGGACGGATTTTATTAAAGATGAGTCTCAATACAAAAATATTTCTGTCATAGAAGTAATATCCGTACTAACAGGTATCTGGTATTATTACTTTTTTTCTCCGGATCAAATTTTGACATTTATTTGTATAAAGACAGATTATACACTGTAAATAATTAGCTAATAACTTACAGGGACGGAGCTTTTAAATTGTAATAAACTGAAAGTTCCGTTCCTTTGCACTATACTATTACCGGCAGGGGCATTTAGGGGGACGGGCGATCGTCGATAGTCAGGCGCGGGTTAAAGAGCGCAATGATTACTATCCTTTCGGTTTGCGTCAAAAGTGTAGCGGTTATGCTTTATCTGCCAATAACCGCTTTAAATACAACGGTAAAGAGGAATAAGTGATTATGGAAAGAAGAAATAAAAAAAGAATTTTATGGGGGATATTGCTGTTATTTGTATTCTTTTTATTCTATTATCTATATGTGTTAATGCAAATATTTTCAGTAATAAACAAGACAGAAGAACATTCAACGACAATAGTCTATGAAGAAGTAGATCAATGTATTTTTGTGAAATCAATAATGTGGGGTTTACTAGGAAATCATTACAGAATCTTTTTTTCTGATACAGACCATACATATCCGGAAGAGCATGATGTTATTTTTTATGATTCGGAAATCTTTTATAAATCAAATGGCATAGACTCTTTGTATATTTATAAACCGTCGAATATAAGAAAGCCGGAGGAAAACAGGCTATTGGGAAAAGTTAAGGTTAAAACAATTACTGTTGTAAATAGTACACAATGGGATAATTACAAACGGAATTTTAAAAATCTTGGATTATCCCGAATCAGTGTATATGACGGGATAGAATTACCTTAATTGTAATGAATTGATCCATATATCACATTTTACACTAATGTGAGGGGATATGTCAGAAGTCACAGACAAGAATGCATTAACGAAAGTTTGCTGTTACAAAAACTCTCATAAAAAAAGTCATTAAAAGCCTTTATTATATAGTAATTCTTCAATGGCTTTATAGAATTTTCCAGATGAAGGTCTGGGCAACGTGTTTGAAAGCAAATTACCTTCTTCGTCAAACAACAAATATCTCGGTATTGTCATGGTATTTCCCAGGAAATCGGATAGCAGTTTATCGGCTTTAGAAGTTATAAAGTAGTGATAACCGTTTAAATGATATTTAGATACGTCGTTTTCCCACTTTTTGGAATTGTTGGGAAAATCCACGCTTACATATAAAAGTTTTATTTTTTGAGAATCAAGCCATTGATGAACTTCCTTGTTATATAAGAACTCTTTTTTGCAGGGAGCGCAATATGTTGCCCACATATCGACTAAAACCGGTGTCCCCTTAAAATAGTCTTTAATGAGTGCCCGAAGGTCCATCGAAGGATATTGGGCAAGTTTGCCCAATCCGCTCATCTCATTGTATACGAACACTCCATGTGCATTGTTGGAATTGTGGCTGTCTTGGCTATACATCTCCAAAGCCGGCAAATAAATACTTGCGGGAAAGCTTTTCTTCAAGAGCTCAATGTTGGAATAATATTGTGCATCGTTTTCAATACCCATGATGTTTCGTCTGATCTGCAATCCATTGGCAAAGCTTGCTTCCTGACAATCCATCGGCATATATTCTTTGAATTTCTGGTCTTCATTCCATAGTCCGGTCGGATATATGTCGCCTTTCGGAATAACCCCCTCACTCATCAGCCGTGCTACGTTTGACATATTGGATAATCTCATGGAGTTGCCAGCATATTTGCTGTCGAACGGATTATATTTTGTATAAAAATGGCAAAGTACCTCTTTCTTTTCCTGCTCTGTCAAGTTTGAATGGTGAATTTTTCCCCGTATGGCATGGCAAAACACCATATCGAATTCTTTTTCAAAAAAGTTCAGGAAATCTTTGCTGATTTTTTTATCTTCATATAGCTTATCTATTGGAGCAAATAATATCTGCTTTTTATTTTCAAGCTCTGAAATTATTTTTTCTTTTGATGAGGATGATTTCAGTTCTTTCCCGATGTCGATGGTACCGCTGGTGAGCAGATTTTGTTCCTTGAGCAAATTATTTCCTTCTGCATTCGTACCTTCGAATACTAAATTTCCATCTGATTTAATCTGTATGAAGATGTTGTCTCCCGGACAAAGTATGATTCTTTGTTTCGGACAATATTTGTTTCCTGTAATCATGATGAATACGGGTTTGTCCCAATGGAAGTTTCTGGTGGTTTTGCCATTGTTGAAAATAAAAAAATCTGCTGCTTGCATGAAGTGTGCCGGATCGTTATCAACAGGGCGTCCGAAAGATAAGTATGTATTGTCTGGGCATTCCGCATTTGCAATTGTGATGGAAGATTGTTGTGCTTCCACAGATATAGCCAATAGAAAAAATACAATAAGAATATTTACTTTCATTTTGGTTTATAATTTATTCTGATACTATATTCATACTGACAAAGATAGGAAAATGTGCTGCTCATTGTAAGTAATGGACGGTATTTTTTGTTGTTTACCAGTGAAATAAACTGTTTGCGGCCTTTATTTTTTGCTTTGTTGTTGCTGTCGTGGAGGCTGGCGTGCCGTTTACCGGAGTTTGTTGAATTTTTATTACCTTTTATGCTGACCTTGATTATTTGCAGGTTGATTTTGTTAGTATAAAAATACGATGAAATAAAGCTTTTAAGTTGTATAGATTAAATTACGGAATTATATATTAAAATTTCCGGTAAAGATTCTACCGGAAATTTTAAGTTGTTTTGTCTGTTGTATTTTTAAGAAAGTCTTACAAACCTGTATGAATATATTGCAAGATTCTGAGTTCTTCGGACTGAAATACTTTAATGACTGTTTTCAAACATTCCGACGTGATTTTCATATCCTTTGAATAAACCCCAATCGTTTTCCTCCAACTGGTTGTATACATCCGGCAGGAAGTATATTTTAAATGCTGCGTTTACATTTCCGAAAATCTCGGGAAAGCTGCGCATGTCCAATCCTGTAGGACTATATACATATAGAGCAGTCAGCGAAGTACAGCCCTTAAATGCGTCCGGAAACAGATAGTTTAAAGTACTTGGTAAAGATAAGGCTTCCAAAGCCGAAGCTCCTTCAAAACCTGATGTTGAAATGTATTCGATTCCTTCAGCCAGAGTAACGGATTTTAATGACGTACAATTATAGAACATACTTTGGCCTACTTCGTTCAGTTTACCGTACACATTCATCAAAGAAGTACAGGTCGAAAAAGCGCCGTCACCGATGTCATGTAAAAAAGTTCCTTCCTGAAAATAAACTGCAGTAAGGGCAGATCCTGCAAAAGCGTGAGTACCGATTTTACCGACTGAAACAGGTATACGTATGGTTTCCAGTCCGGAATTATAAAATGCTCTTGTGCCTATCTCCTGTAATCCTTCCGGTAGAGTGATATTCTTTAGGTTTGTACATCCGTAAAATGTATTCAGTCCCAATATTTGAAGACCGGCCGGCAGTTGAACAGCCTTCAGGTTGGGAAGCATCCAGCCACTCAGTTCGAGCCGGGTGAGGTTTGTTCCTGAAAGATCAAGTTTTTCGAGTTTTTCCATGGCATTGATATAACTCAGATCGTTTTCACTGAGTGAACCGCTGATTTGAAGTTCTTTTACCTGACCGGCTTCACACTCCCGTATCACGGAACGGAGCTGATCCGCTTCTACAGTAATATTCCATTTTTCCGGGTACCCTTCCGGGGCAGATGCCTGGCGGATCGTTATCGTCTTTTTTACGGTGTTGTCGATGGTGTAGAGTCTGATTTGCATTTCTCGTTCGGCACTGAGAATATTTTTGTTGACGGTAACGTGAAACACCCAGTCTGCCTCATTGCTATTTCCTCTTTCATCGGCATTGACATCTCCCCATCTTTCTCCCTTAAAGTTTACCTCATATTCGAAAAACTCGTCGTTTGTGCTGAAAGGTATATCAAATCTTTGCTGTCCGTCCAAAAGACAGTCGCTGTCTGCTATATCTCCTCTCCAGGGGATATCGTATGTCGTTTTAGGGATATGGATATAATAGTCGACATTGGGGAGAAGTCCTATCAGAATCGTATCTTTGAGTTGATAATGTTGATTTTCTACAAAAATATGCCCCAGAATCATTTGCTGAGAAAGATTCTTGGCAATATAAAATTCGTATTTGTCTCCTGTTTTTGATTTTTCTTTTATCCATGTACTGTCTTGGGGGTTCATCGAAAGTTTATAATCCACATTGGCATCTATTTCAAAATTGATGATACCGCCGTCTTTTTGGACGATGAAACCGTCGAAGTCCTCATACGGGTATTTTATTTTAATGTATGGGTTTGCGATGTCTGATCCGTTCTGTGTGATGAAAAGGGTGTCCGTCATAGACTTTGCTTTGTCCCGGAACAGCACGAATGCGGAGCGTTTGGACTGACCTTCGTATGCTGCGATGTTGAATTTATGATTATAGGTTTCCAAGCCTTTTGTTTTTAATTCTGTAATCCACCCTGCGTTTTCCGGCATTACTACATTATAGTCGGTATTCGATAGTAATTCCACATTGATAATGCTGCCTTCCGGTCCTACGGTGTATCTTTTTTCAGAAAGTATCAATGCATTTTTCTGTGCCTGGGTAACCGTTAACGTATCTGCCAATGCCGAATTTTTATCTTTAAAAATAACGTTTAATGTACGGTTGTCGTACCCGGTATTTTCATCTGTTGAAAAGCTTACCCTGTCTACCCGCATGGCTCTTGTCTCTACCCTGCGCAGCCAATCGCCTCCCCTGATGATGACTTCGTACTCGATGTTCGATCTTAATTCTACATCAAAAGATTGTGCCGATGCGTCTATATTTTTTGTCCGTTGAGTCAATATTAGCCCGTCTTTGCGGGCTTGATACACATATACCGTATCACTTAAGTTTTCACTATTGAAAATAATGGTTCCCTGCCTGTTTTCGTCAAATGATCCGGAAGAGACGCTGAAATGTACATTCGATGTCTGAAGGGCTCTGCTTTCGATGACTTGGGACAGCCAATCCTTACCATTTTCATCTATCGTAACCTGATAACTGACATTACTTTTTACTTCTACGCTGAAACGTCCTCCTTCGGGAGAAATTTCATAGCGATCTTTCGATAACAATAAAGCTTCCTTTTTCTTTTGTGTAACCGTGATGATTTTTGTTACGGAGCCTGCTTTTATTTTCATATATGCATTGCGGTCGTCGTAGTCTTCGTTGGCTTCGGTCGTTGTGACCGTCAATGTAACGTCTCCTGCTTTTCCGCTTGTGGGAGAGACGGTTAACCAATCCGGTGAAGATCTGGTATTACTCACTTCCAGCGTCCAGGGAGCGGATGCGGTGAAATTAGCTGTTGTACTGCCGTCGGAGATTTCCGGTAATGTAATATCAGGAACTTTAATTTCTATGACAGGGGAATCTTTATCTGGATTTGTTTCATTTTTGCTGCATGAAAATAAAGATATTATGAGTGCAGCGGATAGAATTGACCGTCTGTTTAAAGTGTGCATATCTCTTGTTTTTTGATTCAATATCAAAATAATTAAAAATTATCGAAATAATTGATGTTCAGATTGGTTCAAGTTGGTTCAAATCGGTTTTTGTTCCGTAAACAGGTCTTGGAGTTTAAAATTTGTAATACAAGATAATAGAAAATTATTTTTCGGAATCGTTTTAAAGTCGTAAATTAGCCTGTTCGTAAAAAGTAATTAATTAAGATATACTATGACATTAAAGGAATTTCAACAATCTATCCGGGAAGGTATACCGTCAGAATTGCCTGCACAGAAACCTTATGATCCGGAGGTAAATCATGCGCCGAAGCGGAAAGACATTTTAACCCGGGAGGAAAAGAAATTGGCAATCCGGAATGCATTGCGGTATTTTGAACCGCGTCATCATGCTGTATTGGCTCGTGAGTTTGCAGAGGAATTGGAAAAATACGGACGTATTTATATGTATCGTTTCCGTCCCGATTATGAGATGTATGCACGTAATATATACGATTATCCCCACAATAGTTTGCAGGCGGCAGCTATTATGCTGATGATCAACAATAATCTGGATAAAGCTGTGGCTCAGCATCCGCATGAGTTGATCACATACGGTGGGAATGGGGCTGTTTTTCAGAATTGGGCGCAGTATCGTTTGACGATGAAATATTTGTCGGAAATGACGGATGAACAGACGTTGGTCATGTATTCCGGACATCCGATGGGCTTATTTCCTTCGCACAAGGAGGCTCCACGGGTGGTGGTGACGAATGGAATGGTGATTCCGAATTATTCCAAGCCCGATGACTGGGAACGTTTTAATGCTTTGGGAGTATCTCAATACGGTCAGATGACAGCCGGTTCGTATATGTATATCGGTCCGCAAGGGATTGTTCACGGAACAACGATTACGGTGTTGAATGCCGGACGTAAAATTTCGAAGCATGGGGAAGGATTAGCCGGTAAATTGTTTGTGACGGCCGGTTTAGGGGGGATGTCCGGAGCGCAGCCTAAGGCGGGAAATATTGCCGGTTGCGTAAGTATTACGGCAGAAATCAACCCGAAAGCGACGCATACCCGTCATTCCCAGGGATGGGTGGATGAGGTGATCGATGATCTGGATGTTTTGATGACACGCGTCCGGAAAGCAAAAGCCGGTAAAGAAGTCGTTTCCATTGCTTATCAGGGCAATGTGGTGGATTTATGGGAGCGTTTGGCAGAGGAAGATGTGGTTGTCGAACTTGGGTCAGATCAGACTTCTTTGCATAATCCGTGGGCCGGCGGTTATTATCCGGTAGGAATAAGTTTTGAGGAGAGTAAGCGGATGATGGCTGAAGAGCCGGAAAAATTCAAAGAAAAGGTACAGGAGTCATTACGTCGTCATGTTGCGGCAATCAATAAATGTGTGGCGCGTTTCGATACGTATTTTTTCGATTACGGAAATGCATTTCTGCTAGAGTCTTCCCGTGCGGGAGCCGATGTGTTGAAACCGGACGGAGATTTCAAGTATCCTTCTTATGTGCAGGACATTATGGGACCGATGTGTTTCGATTATGGTTTCGGGCCGTTCCGCTGGGTGTGCAGTAGCGGTGATCCGAAGGATTTAGCTAAAACGGATGAGTTGGCTTGTAAGGTATTAAATGAATTGGCTGCCGGTTCGCCCCGGGAGATCCAACAGCAGATGCATGATAATATCCGTTGGATAAAAGCTGCGGGAGAAAACCATCTGGTGGTCGGTTCACAGGCCCGTATTCTGTATGCAGATGCCGAAGGACGTATCCGTATAGCCGAGGCTTTTAATAAGGCGATTGCTGCCGGAGAATTATCTGCACCGGTTGTGCTGGGGCGTGATCATCATGATGTTTCCGGAACGGATTCTCCTTACCGGGAAACGTCTAATATATATGACGGCTCTCGTTTTACGGCCGATATGGCTATTCAGAATGTGATCGGAGATTCTTTCCGGGGAGCGACCTGGGTGTCTATCCATAACGGCGGAGGTGTAGGTTGGGGAGAAGTGATTAACGGTGGTTTCGGTATGGTTCTCGACGGTTCGGCTGAAGCCGACCGACGCTTGAAATGTATGTTATTCTGGGATGTAAACAACGGTATTTCACGCCGGAGTTGGGCCCGTAATGAAGGGGCAGTTTTTGCGATAAAACGGGCTATGGAAGAGAATCCGGATCTAAAAGTGACGTTGCCGAATATGGCCGATGACAAGCTGATCGAAAGTCTTCTTTAAGAGATGGTTATAAAAGAAAAACCCGGCGAAAGCCGGGTTTTGTTGTTCAACAAGGATTCGAACCTTGACTAACAGGACCAGAATCTGTTGTGCTGCCATTACACCATTGAACAGTGGTGTTGATTTCAACGGCACAAAAGTAAGCTTTTTTTTTATTTATACAAAAAATGAAAATATTTTTTTTGGAGGATTTCTTGCCCTATTTTTTATCCTTCATCCACTCTTCACCATATATGATGGTCAATAGGGTAAGGTCGTCGCTTTGTTCGTAATCCTGAACATGGGCTTGAATATCAGCCATGATTTTTTTGATGAATTCCCGGGGATGTAATTCCCGGTTGGTATGTACGATACTGATGAGGTGCTCCTTGGTATAAAATTCATTTTTTGCATTTTCGGCTTCAGTTACCCCATCTGTATAGAGTAATATTCCGGACCCCGGAGAGAACATATAGCTGTATTCTTCGTATGTGTAGTCCTTTATGATGCCTAAGGGAAGTTCTGCATGAATGTCAAAAAACGATATACTGCGATCCGGATAGGTCATTACCGGGGGCATATGACCCGCATTGCTGTATTTCAGAAGACCTGTTTTCAGATTCAGGGTACCGATAAAGAAAGTAACGAACATGTCGGCTTCGTTTCGTTCTGTTATCCGGTTATTCAGATAACGGGCAATATCCGAAGGGGATGTCGGATTGGTAGAGAAAGACCGTAAAAGACTGAGTGTATATGACATCAGCAGGGAGGCTGGAATACCTTTTCCCGAAACATCTCCGATGGCAAAATACAGTTCGTCTCCGATCATGAAGAAGTCGTAAAAATCACCTCCGACGGCTTTGGCAGGGTATAATATAGCAAAGAGATCCAGATTCTCTTTTTCGGAAAAGGTAGAAAAATTTTTCGGTAGCATGCCCATTTGAATTTGGTGGGCAATACGTAACTCACTTTCCATTTTTTCTTTCAATGTGGTTGCTTCTTTTAAGTTGGCAATATACTGAGTCAATTGATTCTGCATGTATTGAAAAGAGTCGTGCAGTTCTTTCATCTCATCACACGATCGGATTTTGGGCAGAGGTGCATTGAAGTTACCGGAGGCAATACAGCGGGCTGATAAGGCAAATTTATTCAATGGAGCCGTTATTTTCTTGATGGACAAGGAACTTATCAGATAGATCGCTATCATAAAAAGAATGAATGAGAAGAGTACAATGAAGTGGAAATAGCGTAAGTTGACGAATATTTCATCATAAGGACAGATGATGGCCATATACCATTCTGTGCCTATAATCGGACTGTAGAAGGCATAGGATTTGATCCCTTTGTCGTAAAATATCCCTTTGCCGGTTTCTCCACTGACAATGCGATGGGCGACATCCATTGCAGACGGGTCTTTCATGCCGGCAGCGACATCGAATGCGGTTACGTTTTTTATGAGTTGGCAATCCAGTGTACTGATGACATAATTACCGTTTTTATCAACTACGATCGTATACCCGCCGGGATAATCGATGTTAGCTTCAATGAATTTACCGATGTATTGTAAAGACAAGTCTACAGAAAATACACCGATGATATTTTCATTCTGATCTTTTAGGGGGACCGAATAGGTGGTTGTCATTACACTTCTGTTCCCGAAATCGTGGTAAGGTCTGCTCCAACGGGAGGTATTCTTTTCTTTGGCGATACGATACCAATTTTTTTGGTAGTAATCGTAAGCGTCGTCAAGCTCGGTTGTTATAACAGAATCACCTTCCATGTATGAATAAGGGGCAAAGTATTTGCCTTTTTCCGTAAAATAGTATGGTTCGAAAGCGATGGCACATCCGAATATTTCATCGTTGCTTTCGACAATCTGGCGTGTTATACTGTAAATGGTGTTCGGATCCTGGATATATTCCGTGATCACCCACCCCATGTTATTGGGGATTTTTTCTACCATACGTAACAGACGGGTCATACGAAGATTGGTTTTCTCTGCTATATGGTTAAAATTTTCATAGGCATTGGTCTCTATAAAACGATTGGCATAATGATAGAATATGGCAGAGCTCATGGCAAAGAGTAGTGTAAGGAAAAAAAGTATATGGATTTGAAGTCGTGCTGCGAAAGAAGATTGTATTCGTTTTAACATGTTCCTGGTTGTTTATTAAAGCGAATATAGTGAAAAAAGCAACTCCTTGAACTGCTTTAGAGTTATTTGATTAAAATTTGGTGTTTGAAGATTTTTTGGTTATTTAAAAATAGCATAGAGTGGAGATAGGAGCAAACCCGTTATTATCGCAGGAGTGGAAATGTTTTTGTCGTCGAATGAAAGCTGAAAATATTTAAAGATCGGTAGTTTATTGATGCTTGTGAATTATTGTGGGAAGGAGTAGAGAAGTAAAAATAAAAATAGGAGGAAAACTGTTTTGTTTTCCTCCTATTTGGTTTATAGAATTCCTATTTATTTCGTTGCATTCTCCAGACGTTTCATCATCATAAAAATGAATAATGCAGAGAGTAGACAAAGCGTAATGAGGATTGACCACAATGCCCATAGTTCCATATGTCCCCAAAGCATACCGATAATGGATACCAGGTAGTTACCGACAGCGGTAGCTCCGAACCAGAGACCCATCATAAGACCTTTGTATTTGGGAGGAGCTACTTTCGACACGAATGAGATACCCATGGGTGAAAGGAATAGCTCTGCAAATGTCAATACAAGGTAGGTGTTGATAAGAACAGAGGGAGATACAAGCAGGTCGTTAGCTATTACAGTTGCTCCATCCGGATTGGGGGTAGGAAGTCCCATTGAAAAGAATGCCATCACTGCAAAACCTAATGCTGCGATAAGCATACCGATACCGATTTTACGGGGAGCTGAAGGTTCGTTGCCTCTCTTGGCTAAAGCTCCGAATACTGCAAGAGATACAGGAGTAAGAGCTACAACGAAGAATGGGTTGAACTGTTGGAACATTTGAGGAAGAACTTCAATAAAACTACCCGGCTGTAAACCCATATATTTGTATACTAAAATACCTATGGAAAGACAAGCTACTGCAGCCGATATCAGTTTTGATTTCATCTCTTTCGATTGGAACAAAGAGAATAAACTGTATATTAATGTGATAACGAATACCAGGTTAAATACGTTGAAGCTCATGCCTAAAGCACCGTCTGCGGTTCTGGCCGTATAGTCACGGGCAAAGAAAGTAAGGGTAAGTCCGTTTTGGTGGAATGCCATCCAGAAGAAGATAACAACAGCAAATACTAAAACAAGAGCTGTGATACGGGATTTTGTTTGCTCCGGTGTTAATTCCACAATATTTTCTTGTTTTCCGTTTGCAGCAGCTTGTTTTGTGTTGACATCTGCATGTTTGAAGGTTCTCTTGAATACCTGGTAGATAAGCATTGATGCGATAAGTGAAATACATGCCACGGCAAATCCATAGTGGTATGAAAGAGATAGCTCATCGATGTATTTATGAGAGAATGCAGCCAGGTCTCCGTTGAATCCGGATACTTGGTGAGCAAATTGAGTCAATGTATTGAGTGATTCGGTTGCCATTTCTTGTCCTTTATCCAAAAATTCGTGACAAAGGGCAGGAATATCGCCTTGGTATTTGAAACCGGCTTTTCCCATGAAATGTTCCGTAATTTTTGAGGCAGCTGTAGGAGCAAAAAGAGCACCGATATTGATAGCCATATAAAATAGACTGAATGCGGTGTCGCGTTTGTCTGAATATTTCGGGTCGTCGTAAAGATTACCGACCATTACCTGAAGATTGCCTTTGAATAAGCCTGTACCCAATGCTATTAGGAAAAGTGCCCCGAACATGGCAGCAATACCGAAAGCATCACCCCCGGTAGGGATTGCAAGGCAGGTATAACCGGCAAACATGACAACGATACCGGCCGTTACCATTTTTCCGTAACCAAATTTATCGGCAAGAATACCTCCTAAAATTGGTAAAAAATAAACTAAGGCCAAGAAACCAGCAAAAATGTTAGATGTAGCTGTTGAACTAAAGCCAAATTTTGCCTGCAGGAAAAGTGTAAAAATAGCAAGCATCGTGTAATACCCGAAACGTTCTCCTGTGTTGGCAAGAGCCAGGGCATACAGTCCTTTAGGTTGGTTTTTAAACATAGACTTAATTATTTAGATTTAATTATTATTTTCAGCGGGGGCAAATATAAGAATTTTTCTTTATTTTTCGATTTTAAAACGTTTGAGTAGACTGATGAGAATGTTAAATAAAATCTTTAAAACCTTGCAGATCGCAGAACTGGATCGCTATACGATTGAACATGAGCCTATAAAATCGATAGACCTCATGGAGAGGGCTGCTATAAAATGGACTGAAAAATTTTTAGAAATTTATGGCAATTATGTCCGGTTTACGGTAATTGCAGGCAGAGGTAACAATGGGGGTGACGGTTTTGTCATTGCCCGGTTACTGGCAGAAAAAGGATATGCGGTTACTGTATTTCAGTTGGCCGGGACAAAAATGAGTCCGGATTGTGAGAAGAATAGTGAACGCTGGAAAGGGAAAATCGTCGTGGTATCGGGGGAAAATGATTTTGTACCGGAAGAGAATGCTGTAATTATAGACGCCATGTTCGGTTCCGGCCTCAATCGTCCTGTTACCGGACCGGCAGCAGACGTGATTCGTAAAATCAATGCGGTTCCTAACCGGGTTGTGGCTGTGGATATTCCTTCCGGGCTGATGGGAGAGGATAATTCAGGCAATGACAGGGATTGTATTGTACGGGCTGACTATACATTGACGTTTCAATTTCCCAAACTGGCTTTTATGTTTCCGGAGAATGCTGCTTTTGTCGGTAAGTGGAGTATAGTCGGTATCGGACTTCATCCGGAGGGAATTTCACTTACATCTACCCCTTATTATTATTTAACGGAGCGTCTTGTTGCAGATGAATTACCGGTAGCGGAAACTTTTGCCCACAAAGGAACGAATGGACACGGTTTGCTGATTGCCGGTTCACAGGGTATGATGGGAGCGGCGATTCTGGCGGCCAAAGCCGCGGTGCGTTCGGGACTCGGTTTGCTTAGTTGTCATATCCCGTGCGGGGAACGGCAATTGATACAGATGGCCGTTCCGGAAGCTTTGGTGGATACGGATCTTTCTGAATGTTGTTTTTCGGTGTTGAAGAATGCGGAAAAATACGATGCGATAGCCGTTGGTCCGGGATTGGGACAAAAGCCGGAAACGGTACGGGCGTTAAAAATGCTACTGGAAGAGTGGAAGAGGCCTCTTATACTGGATGCAGATGCTTTGAATATATTGGCAGTTCATCCTGCTCTGTTGGATAGATTGCCCGAGGGGTCTATACTTACTCCTCATCCTAAAGAATTTGAAAGATTGGCCGGAAAAAGCGGAAATGATTTTGAGAGATTAAATAAATTAAGCATTTTTGCAAGTCGTTATAACGTATGTATTTTACTGAAAGGTGCTCATACGGTTATCGTATCGCCTGCCGGAAAATACTGGTTTAATATGACCGGTAATCCCGGAATGGCTAAAGGAGGGATGGGAGATGTGTTGACAGGGGTTATACTGGCTTTATCGGCGAACGGAATGCCTTCTGAAGAAGCTGTCAAATGTGCCGTTTATGCCCATGGACTGGTGGGGGATTATGTGGCTGAAGAGGTTGGAGAAAGAGGGGTATATGCGGGTTTGGTTGCTGAAAATATGGGGAAGGCCTGGCATACTTTGGAATTAGTAAAAAACGAAGTAATAAGGAATAAATCACAACGTTTATGAGAAAGATTGCTTTTGTATTGTTATTGACTGCCGGAATCTTTTTTTCCGTGACGGCACAGAAAAAGAAAGAAATAACAACGCCTCTTACGGTAAATTACTGTTTGCCTAAAGTTGCTTATCAAGTGAAGGTTCAATTGGAATGTACGCATCAGGTTCCCGGACCTTTCTGGAAAAATGCCGAACGGGAGTTGGGGGTGAAACCCGACATTACCGTAGCCGGAAATTATTGGAGGATCGTTGATATTGAAATGAAGCCTTATTATATCCCGGATGAAAATGCAATGTACGCTATGACGAGCAGCGGCGATTATAATCCTGTCATGTTGAGTTTGAGTCCGGAGGGGTTTATTGCAGGTGTTGCAGCCCGTTCTTCGGCATCGCCGATGCCGGATGCTGTTTGGAGTTATGTGCCTTTTCAGGAGGAGACGGAAGAGGTAGTGGATATAACATCGCTGAACACCTATAATCCGTTGAAAGAAGTGCTTGATACCAATTACACATATCAGGAGATTGACGGAGTGATGAAAAAAATATGGGATCCTATTGTCAGGTATACGACGAAGAGTGCGGAAGATAATATGAGTGAAGCCGTAAAAGAAATTTTTAGGATACGTTCAGAGCGTACCCGGTTGTTGGCAGCGGAGAACAGTGTGCCGGACGGAGAATCCTTGCGTATTATTCTGAAAGAATTCGATCGCATGGAAAAAGATTACCTGATGTTATTTATGGGAAAAGAGTCTGTACAGCGTTTTGAGCAAACATTTACCGTTGTTCCGGAAAAGGCCGGAGAGACCGTTGTGGCATTCCGCTTTACAGAAGCTGCCGGTATTGTGCCGAAAAGAAATGTTTCGGCAATGGCTTATGGAATTAGAGTAGACAATGTCATTGTTCCGTCAGCCCCTTCCGATAATACAACGGTGCCTGCTTCCAGTGCGATTTATTATCGTGTTCCGGCAACAGCAACGGTGAGTTTAATGAAAGTCAACGAGGTTGTGCAG
>UMKV01039708.1_pt1 | contig 81573 bp, 62 predicted proteins | sample 1966381 | NCBI WGS metagenome assembly UMKV01 (sample SAMEA4836182, study PRJEB28245) | human gut metagenome | biome: gut microbiome; material: fecal sample | place: Denmark | collected 2008
GCCGACGAGCCTACCGGCGCACTGGACAGCCACACCGGCCGTGAAGTGCTGGGCATGCTGCAGGACCTGCACCGGCAGGGCAACACCGTGGTGCTTATCACCCACGACAACTCCATTGCCGTGCAGGCCCAGCGCATCATCCGGCTGGAGGACGGCCATGTGGTGTACGACGGCGATGCCCACGCACCCGAAGCCGTGGTGCAGCCCAATTATGCACCCAAGGCAGAACAGGAGGGGAGTGCGTCATGATCTATGAGACCTTCCGTGAAGCCATCCAGAACATCTGGAGCAATAAGTTCCGCACCTTCCTCACCATGCTGGGCATTATCATCGGCGTGACGGCGGTCATCGTTATCGTGGGCCTTGGCAACGGCATGACCCAGAGCATCCAGTCCAGCTTTTCAGATCTCGGCACCAACATCATCAGCGTGCAGGTCATGGGTTACGGTTCCCGCTCTGTGAAAGTGAAGGATGTTTACAGCCTCGTGGATGCCCACCCGGACCTGTTCGAGGCGGTGTCGCCTACGGCCAGCATCAACGGGACCGTGAAGGTGGGTACCACCAGCTACAGCAACACCAGCGTCAAGGGCGTGAGCGAGAGCTATCTTGGAATGAGCGGCTGCACCGTCCGCGTCGGGCGCGGCATCAACTACGTGGATCTGACTGACAACAAGAAGATCTGCGTAGTGGGCGATTACATCAGCCGTGTGGCCTATGGCGGCAATGCCGTGGGCCAGACCATCAAAATCGGAGCGGAGAAATATACCATTGTGGGCGTACTGGAAGCCAAGGTGACAGACACCTCGGATCAGGAGGGCAGCAGCGATGATATCGTTCTGCTGCCCTACACCACGGCGCTGCGTGTTTCACAAACCAGCACCGCCAGCTCCTACGCCGTCACTGTGACCAGTGAGGACAACATTTCCGAAGCGAAGACCGCACTGGAAAACGGCCTGCAGGAGCTGCTCAGCTCCGATAAGGGCTACATGGTCACCAGCATGAGCGAAATGCTGGATATGATGACCTCCATGGTGAACATGGTCGTCACTATCCTCACAGCCATTGCGGCCATCTCGCTGCTGGTGGGCGGCATCGGCATCATGAACATCATGATGGTGTCCGTCACCGAGCGCACCCGCGAGATCGGCATTCGCAAGGCGCTGGGTGCCAAGGAACGGGTCATTCTGGGCCTGTTCGTCACCGAAGCTGCCACCACCTCGGCGCTGGGCGGCATACTGGGCATCGGTCTGGGCTATCTGCTCTCGGCACTGGCAAACAAGATCCTGCCGCTGGTCATGTCCGATATGGAAATGGCCGTGGCACCGTCTCTCAGCTCGGTGGCCGTGGCCTTTGGCATCTCGGTGGGCATCGGCGTGCTGTTCGGCTACCTGCCCGCAAAGCGCGCGGCACGGCTCAACCCCATCGAAGCGCTGCGTTACGATTAAGGAGGCAACTATGAAAAAACGATTCCTCGCACTGCTGCTGTCGGTGTGCATCGGCGTGTCCATGCTGGTGCTGCCCGCATCGGCAGCTGGCTCCAACACGGCGGTGCAGACGGCGGTAACGCTGGGCGCTTTCTCCACCGAGGAAGCTGCCGGGCTGAGCACGCCGCTCACCCGTGGGCAGCTGGCAAAGCTGCTGGTGGCCTTTTCCGCCTACCACGATAACGCCAATACGCAGGGCAGCATCGGCACTCTGTATACTGATGTGAACGGCAGCAGCGCTTATGCGCCCTATATCCGCATTGCAGTGCAGCAGGGCTGGATGAGCGGCTATACCGATGGCTCCTTCCGCCCGAATCAAACCGTGACGCTGGAAGAAGCCTGCACCGCCGCTCTGACCCTGCTGGGCTATGATGTGACGACCCTGACCGGCGGCTTCCCCGCAGTACAGCTGAACAAGGCAAACGCCATCGGACTGCGTGCAAATCTGAGCCGCACCCAGGGTCAGGCCATGACCATGGAAGACGGAGCCATCCTGCTGTACAACGCCCTCACCGCAAACACGGCCAGCGGCAGTGTGTACGGTACCACCCTTGGCTTTACGGTGACGAATGGTCAGGTGGATGTTTCGTCCATCCTGCTCAGCAATCTGGAAGGCCCCTTTGTGGCATCGGAAGGCGAAAGCCTGCCCTTTGAGCCGGAGGCCGTTTGCTGCAACGACAGCGTGAGCACCAACGCCCAGCTGTCCGCTTATGATGTGTACTATTATAATGCCAGTGCAAAGACCGTGTGGGTCTACACCCGCAAGGCGGCAGGCCGCATCACGGCGGTGTCGCCCAGCGCCAGCGCACCCACATCTGTTACCGTGGCTGGCACCAGCTACACCATTGCAAGCTCCTCGGCAGCAGCCCAGCTGTCCAGCCTGAACGGCGGCGGCGTGGGTCAGGTAGTCACCCTGCTGCTGGGCATGAACAACGAAGCCGTTGCCGTGCTGACCGGTGATGCCGCAGACGAAGTGTTTTACGGCGTAGTGCAGACGGCCACCCGCAGCCTTGTGGAAGAAAACGGCGCGGACGTGCAGCAGAAGGTGGAAGTGAAGTGCACCGACGGCATCACCCGCACAGTGAGCGTGGCCAAGGACCTGAACTACCCGGCCGGCTGGATGGTGAAGATCATCGTGAACGCCGACGGCGAGCAGGTGGATGCCATTGGTAAAAAGGGCACTTCCGGTACGATCAATGCAGACGGTACCGCTCTGGGCGAAACAGCCCTTGCGGACGGCGTGGAAATTCTGGATACGACTTCGGAGGGTGTGGCTGGGACGGTAAGTCCCAGCTGCCTATCGGGGGTAACACTTTCGGATGCCGATGTGCGCTACTATACCACCAATGAGAACGGTCAGATCGATCGCCTGATCCTGAACGATGTCACGGGTGATCTGTGGACTTACGGCGTGCTGGACGACGTGAAAAACCTCATCAACAATGTCACCTCTTCCAGCAGCACCACATCCACCGGCACGACGACCGGTACCACCACAAGCACCTCTTCCAGCACCGATGCAGCTTCCATCGCAGGCGATGTGGCCGAGATCGTGCTGCCCAGCACCGGCGACCTTTTGTGGGGCCTTGTGGACGGAAGCATCGGCAGCAGTGTGTGGGAAAGCGTGACCGGCAGCACCGACAAGCTGGCAAGCTATCTGCTCAAGTTGGGCGCAGCTAACACCAGCGGCGGTCTGAGCACTGTGCTCAACTATCTGGGAAGCGGTGCAGATTACGTGTGCTACGTGAACGGCAAGCAGACGACCTACAAGACCAGCACCAAGTACCCGGTGCTGGCGGGCGGCATTGCTGTGGGCATCAGCACTTCCGGCAAGGTCAAGTCCATGCGGCAGCTGATGCCTGCCGTGATCGACAAGGTGGGCGCGGCCTCGGTGATGAGCGGCGGCAAGAAGTACGAGACTGCCGACGATATGCAGGTGTATCTGTGGTATAAGGGTACCTACTATCCCACCACCCTTTCGCAGGTGAACGGCGAGGACTACACCCTCATTGGCTGGTTTGATAATGACGGCCGCGCAGCAGGCAGCAAGATCCGCGTGCTGATCGCGGTCAGGAAAAACTGAATCCGGCCCGGCCCTCCCCCGACGGGAGGGCTTTTTGCTGTCCGCACGACGCATACGGTCAAGTTGAAAAATGAATAAAATTTGTACATGGAATGATATGTTTTTAGGCTGAATGAGCAAAGAATCGAAAGAAGCCCCATAATCATATTGACATAATGGGTAATGGGGTGTAAACTACGTGCATCGGGTCGAGCAAATCCGAAAATTGAGATCATTCAGGGAGGAAACGGCTATGATGTGTTGTTGCGCAATGTGTTGTTGTACCGCAAACGCTTCCCGGACCGGCCGCCCTGCAGTATGGTATGCCGTGTGAGCATATCTGCATATTCTGTGTGGGAACACGCAGAAGGATCTGTCGCTGATCGCCTGGGAGCTTACTTGAAGAGGGAGCTTCCGGGCGTTTTGTTTTGACCCGCAAATCAGGATACAAGGGAGGAATCCGGCAATGGACTGGAATGCGATCCAGCAATATTTGCCGCTCTACCAGAAAGCCGCTGTACTTACCGTGCGGCTGGGCGTTGCAGGCATCATTTTTGCCATCATCATTGGCCTTGCCTGCGCAGTGATCCAGTATGACAAGGTGCCCGTTCTGCGGCAGATCGTGGGTGTCTACATCCAGCTGTCCCGCAACACACCGCTGCTGGTGCAGCTGTTCTTCATTTATTATGGCCTGCCCAAGGTGGGCATCCGCACCAATGCCGAGATCTGCGGCATTGCCGGTCTGGCGTTTCTGGGCGGCAGCTACATGGCCGAAGCGTTCCGCAGCGGTCTGGAAGCCATTGAGCCGATTCAGACGGAAAGCGCCTACAGCCTTGGCATGGATCGCTGGCAGACCATGCGCTACATCATTCTGCCGCAGGCCATGTCCACCAGTATGCCGGCTTTCATGGCAAATGTGATCTTCCTGCTCAAGGAGACCAGCGTGTTCAGCGCCATCAGCCTGATGGACCTGATGTTCACGGCCAAGGATCTCATCGGCATGTATTCCAAGACCATCGAATGTCTGTTCCTGCTGGTGGTGTTCTACCTTATCATTCTGCTGCCGGTGTCCATTGTGGGCAGCCTGATCGAAAGGAGGCTGCGCTATGCTGGATTTGGGTCTTGATGTCCTGTTCAAGGGCAAAAACATGGCCCGCCTGCTGGGCGGCCTTGGCGTTGCACTCAAGATCAGTGCCGTCTCGGTGATCATCAGCCTGCCGCTGGGCATCCTGCTGGGCGTGCTCATGACCTCCCGCAACCCCGTTATCAAGGCGGTTCTGCGGCTTTATCTGGAGTTCGTCCGCATCATGCCGCAGATGGTGCTGCTGTTCCTCGTTTACTTCGGCACCACCCGTGCCTTTGGGTGGAACCTTTCCGGCGAGATGGCATCCATCATCGTGTTTGTGCTGTGGGGCACCGCAGAAATGAGCGACCTTGTGCGCGGTGCGCTGATCGCCATTCCGAAGCACCAGTATGAGAGTGCCGAGGCCCTTGGCATGAGCCGGGCGCAGACTTATTGGTACATCATCATTCCGCAGACGGTGCGCCGCCTGATCCCGCTGTCCATCAACCTGATTACCCGCATGATCAAGACCACCAGCCTTGTGCTGATGATCGGTGTTGTGGAAGTGATCAAGGTAGCACAGCAGATCATCGAGGCCAACCGCACCGCCAGCCCCAACGCAGCGTTTGGCATTTATCTCACGGTTTTCGTGTTATATTTCTTCGTATGCTGGCCTATCAGTCTGCTGGCATCCTATCTCGAAAAGAAATGGAAGTGACCGTACATGGCAGAACCTATTTTGACTGTTGAACATCTGATCAAGGCCTATGGCGAGACCCCCGTGCTGGATGATATCAGCTTTGCTGTCAAGCCCGGTGAGGTCATCGTGGTAGTCGGCCCTTCGGGCTGCGGCAAAAGCACGCTGCTGCGCTGCCTGAACGGCCTGGAGCCCACCCAGAGCGGCCGGGTGCGGCTGGGCAATGAGACCGTTGCCTACGGCGGTAAAAATCTGACCCAGCTGCGCCAGCGCATCGGCATGGTGTTCCAGAGCTACGAGCTGTTCCCGCACATGACGGTGCTGGACAATGTGCTTCTGGCACCCACCAAGGTGCAGAAGCGCCCCAAAGCGGAAGTGCAGCAGGAGGCCGAAGCTCTGCTGGACCGCGTGGGACTGCTTGCCAAGAAAAACAGCTACCCGCGTGAGCTTTCCGGCGGACAGAAGCAGCGCGTTGCCATCGTGCGCGCACTGTGTATGCACCCGGAGATCCTTCTGTTTGATGAAGTGACCGCTGCCCTTGATCCGGAAATGGTGCGCGAGGTGCTGGACGTTATGCTGGACCTTGCCAAGCAGGGCAAGACCATGATCATCGTCACCCACGAAATGCAGTTTGCCCGCGCCATTGCCAACCGCGTCATCTTTCTGGATGGCGGCAAGATCGTGGAAGAAGCTGCACCGGCCGAGTTCTTTGACCGGCCCAAGACCGAGCGCGCGCAGCGCTTCCTGCGCACCTTCACGTTTGATGCTGTGAAATGAGTCACAGATCAAGATAAAGACTGCGGGGGTTCCGCAGCCAATGGGAAAGATTTTGTAAAGGAGAATCCATTATGAAACGGTCTAAAATTTCTCGTCGTTCCTTCCTGCTGGGTCTGGGCGCAGCATCCGCTGCTGCCGTTCTGACCGCATGCGGCGGCTCTTCTTCTGCTTCCACCGCAACTGCAGCATCTGGCAGCGCAGCATCCGGCAGCAGCGTGGTCTACCGCACGCTGGATCAGATCAAGGAGTCCGGCACCATCAACATCGGTGTCTTCTCCGACAAGAACCCGTTCGGCTACGTGGATGAGAACGGCGAGTATCAGGGCTATGATGTCTACTTTGCCCGCCGTCTGGGCGAGGATCTGGGCGTAGAGATCAACTTTGTTTCTACCGAGGCTGCCAACCGTATCGAGTATCTGCAGACCGGCAAGGTGGATGTGATCTTGGCAAACTTCACCGTGACCCCCGAGCGCGCAGAGGAAGTGGATTTCGCTCTGCCGTACATGAACGTTGCACTGGGCGTCATTTCTCCGGACAGCAACGTTATCACCACTCTGGACAACTGGAACGCTGACGATCAGATGATCGTCATTTCCGGCACCACTGCTGAGACCTACCTGACCAAGGAGTACCCCAATATTCCGCTGCAGAAGTACGATTCCTATGCAACGGCCAAGAATGCACTGGAGAACGGCAACGGCGTGGCATGGGCCAACGATAACACCGAGGTCATTGCATTTGCAAAGCAGAACACCGGCTACACGGTCGGCATTCCCTCTCTGGGCAGTCAGGACACCATTGCTCCCGCTGTGAGCCAGGGCAACACCACCGTTCTAGATTGGCTGAACGAGGAGATCAAGACTCTGGGCGAGGAGAACTTCTTCCACAAGGACTATGAGGAGACTCTGGTGGATACCTACGGCACCGACTTCGAGGACGAGCTGGTGGTCGAGGGCGGCGAGACCGCTGCCAGCGAGGCAGCAGCTTCTGAGGCTGCTGCTTCCGAAGCAGCTTCCAGCGCAGCCGCACAGTAAATAAATAACATCGAGCGGGCAGGAGAGTGCTGAACCTTTCCTGCCCGTTTTTGCATTGCACCATCTGCCGGAACGTGCTATACTGGAACAAAACAACTCCTGTCCGAAAAAACTTGAAAAAGAGAGGATGTTCCCAATGAAGCGTGCCTATACGAACGGGATCCTGCTGGATGGCACCGAGCAGATGCAGCCGGTAGAGCACAAGATCCTGCTGACCGAGGATGATAAGATCATTGCCATTGTCGATGAGGGCGTGGATCTGGACGGTTGTGAGGTGATCGATCTGCACGGAGGCTATCTGTGCCCGGGCCTGATCAACCTGCATGTGCATCTGGCAGGCAACGGCAAGCCCAGCGCAAAGCCGCGGGACAATGCTGCGCTGGTGCGCAAAATTCTGAGCAATGGCCTGACCCGTGCGGTGGCCTACAGGCTGGTATGCAGCTACGCGAAGCTGGAACTGCTGGGTGGCGTGACTACCATCCGCACCGTGGGCGGCATTGCAGATTTTGACACCCGCTGCCGTGATGATGCCGCTGCAGGCAGACTGCTGGCACCGCGCATCCTTGCTGCCAACGAAGGCATTTCGGTGCCGGGCGGACATATGGCAGGCTCGGTGGCAGTTGCGGCCCATAACAATGCCGAAGCATTGGCTCAGCTCAAAAAGGCCAGCGGACAGAAGGTGGATCTTGTCAAGCTGATGATCACCGGCGGCGTGCTGGATGCCACCGAAAAGGGAACCCCCGGTGAGCTGAAGATGAAGCCGGAAATGGTCAAAGCCGTCTGCGACGAGGCCCACAAGCTGGGCTATACCGTGGCGGCACACACCGAGTCGCCAGAAGGCGTAAAGGTGGCGCTGGAAAACGGCGTGGATTCCATTGAGCACGGCGCAAAGATGGATGATGAGACCATCCGGCTTTACAAGGAGCGGGGAGCCTTTGTGTGCACCACCATCTCCCCGGCGCTGCCCTACGCACTGTTTGATACGGCGGTTTCCGGTGCTTCGGAAAGGGACCAGTATAACGGCAAGATCGTGTTTGACGGCGTGGTGGAAAGCGCAAAGACCGCCCTTGCCAACGGCATCCCGGTGGGATTAGGGAATGATGTGGGCTGCCCCTACATCACCCAGTATGATTTCTGGAGGGAGCTGTGCTATTTTCATAAGTATTGCGGTGTGAGCAACCAGTTCGCCCTGTACACGGCCACCCTGCGCAATGCTCAGCTGGCCGGAGTAGGAGACGTGACCGGTTCCATTGAGCCGGGCAAGAGCGCAGATTTTATTGTGACAAAGCACAACCCGCTGGAAGATCTGCGTGCGCTGCAGCATCTGGAACTGGTGGTCTGCCGCGGCCATGTGATCAAAAAGCCGAACCCCAAGCGGAACAAAACGGTGGATGCCCTGCTGGACCCGTACCTCGAATAATACTGAAAAAGCAAGGAGAGACGATCGGTCTTTCCTTGCTTTTTTCGTTCACATGCCTGCCATCACGGCCATGATGCTTTGCCAGCTCTTGTTGCGGGCAGCGGGCACAGTGGTGCGGCGGCGTGCGGGCGCAGAGCCGGAAGAGACCGTATTCATGGCGGTCATCGGCACCGACGGATGAAAGAACACGGCTGTATCACCGGCCAGCCACTGGGCGGCAAGGCGGGCTGCCTGCGGGTCGGCCTGCAGGGTGCGGCGCTCGGCACCGGCCAGATGATCCGCCAGCCAGTAGAGGATGGCACCCAGCGGCAGGCTGGGCAGAACATCCTGGCTCCAGTAAGTCCAGCGGGCACCGGCCCCTACAAAACTCTCCACGGTAATAACGGCACCAGTGCGGGCGTTCTGCGGGATGCTGCCCTGATAATTGATACCGGCGCACTGGTAAAGCTCGGCAGTGATGCGTTGGGTGCGGGCCATATCCAGCCTGTCCTCACGGCAGTAGGCGCGGAAATCGGTCTCGTCGATCAGGCCGTCGGCGCTGGAAGGGAAGCGGCCCACCAGCTGGCCATCGGCGTTGTGGCACAGCTGCCAGCCCTTGCGGAACAGCTGGAAGTTCAGGCAGCGGCGACCCATGGTGGAGTAGCACAGAATGGAAGTGCTCTCACCGGGCAGCTGCTTCAGCTCCAGGCAGGCATCGTTGCCGCAGGTGTCCTGCAGCTTTACCGTTAACAGCAGCTGCGCACCGGGGTGCTGAGCTGACATAGCGTTGTGCATGGCATCAAAATAACGGTTGGCATCCATGATCGGTTCCCTCCTGAAACTATAACACAGCAGTTCGTTGTATAACGGATGGGCACTGCGCCAAACGACCCGGTGCACAGCAGGCGGCTTACGCAGGAATGTTTTATTGACTGAACATAGTATAGCATACTTTGCAACAAAAAACAACTATAAGTTTGTAGAAAAACAAAATATTTCCGCGCATCCTGCAACAGTGACCCGAAACATGGTTGTTGCAAGAGTGAATCAGTTGTGCTCTGTATCAAAAACAGCCCACAGACGGCAAGGCCAAAGCCTCCCATCTGTGGGCTGTTCTGGTAAAATATGGTTCAATCGCCCAGTTCACGGATCTCGTTTTGAATCAGCCGCCCGGCCGCGCGGGCCAGTTGGTCCATGCCGCGGATACGGGCCATGTTTTTGCCGTAGATCTGTGCAGCGGCACCGGCAGAGCTGTCCTCACCCATGAACACAGCCGACACCCGGATACCCATGCGCTGCAGCGCACGCACCTGCGCGGCAGTGTCAGCCACACCGGCAGCGTCCTCGTAACCGCAGCCCAGCGGGTTTTCTGCACTGGGCGGGATGCGGCGGCTGTCGTTGGGCGAAGCGTCCGTCAGCACGATGAGCAGATGCCGCGGCGCAGGACCGGGCGCAAACCGCAAAAGGTCGCCTGCTGCCCGCAGGGCAAGGCCGTCACGGTTCCAGCCGGAAGCAAAATATCGGTTGATGTTCTGCAGGTTTTTGTCTGCAAAGCCTTTGAGCACCCGCAGCACGGTGTAGCCCCGCAGGCTGCTGAAGCTGGACACCCGCACCGGGATACCGCAGGCCGCAAGGCTCTGGGCCAAAATGGATCCTTGCGCCGCGATCACTTCCTGACAGTGCAGGCGGGAAGCGGATGCGTCCAATAAAAGGTCTACCGTAAAAGAGGGCTGGTTCTCTTCCTCGGCACACAAAAACACCCGGTCATCGTTCAAAAGTGGTGCGCGCCAGATGCGCCCAGCGTTCAGATTGCCACTGCGGGCAACACGGGCGTTGGGCTGCTGGTGCACAAGGATGCAGTTGCGGATCTGCTCGGTGAGCCGCAGCACCACACTGCGGTGCAGTTCCCGATTTTTGGCGTAATAAGCGCGGTTGCGGTCAGCCTGAAGTTCAGCCTGCTCAGCCAGATGCTTTGCTTCCGGGGTGGGGGCCTGTTCCGGGCTTGGCACGCCGGCACTGAACCACAAATGGCACCCCAGATGGTCGCCCACGCAAAGCTCCTGCTCAGCCTTGCGCAGCCGTTCCGGCGGGTAGAGAGAGCGGCCGAAGCAGCTTTCGATGTAGGCTCTGTCCTGCGCGGCATTCTGCTTCAGGGTGATGTGGGCCCGGCGCTTGTCCACCGCCAGCCCGCCGCCCACAGCATCCACGGAGCTTGAGTGCTCCACGGTCACGCGGTCCGTTTTGATCATCTGGGTGGGCATGGCTTTGGTGGCAAGCTTTGCCAGCAAGCCGTCCAGATGCAGATGCAAAGCTGCTCTCTGGTGCACAGTGCCGTCGAACAGGTTGAATTTTGCGTAGATCGATAAAATTTCGGCTTTCAGCTGTTCCGCTGCCGGAGCTTTTTCCGGGGAAAGAGCCGCAGCAAGGCCGGACTCATAAGGGGTCATCACCGGGTCGGCACGGCCCAGCACACGCCGCCAGCGTGCAGCCTGCATGGTGTACACCAGCTGATTTTTTGCCATCCACTCCTGACGGGAGAGCTTGTATTGAATCGCAAAAAAGTAATCTGCATGGGCATGGCGCAGCGCTTCCAGAACCGGGCGGCGGGGCAGCTCCAGCCGATAGGCTGCATTTTCCAGATACAGCCATGTCATGTCGTCCAGCATGGTCTGCCGCAGATCACCGTCCCATGCGTCAAAGACGCTGCGAATCAGCGCGTCACCGTAATATTTGTGGATGAGGCCCACGACCGTGTTCATGTAAAAATCGGTGGTGCCGTCGGTATAGCGGGCCAGAAACAGCGGCTCAAAGTCATAGGCTCCTGCAGCAGCCCAGACCTGATTGGCCGCACGCCGCTCCTGCGCGGTGTAACTCTGGGCGTCCATCAGCCAAAGAGCTTGGCGGTATCCAGCTTGGCCGGAATGCGCGCTGCGATCACATCACGGATCAGGCCCTGCTCATAGGAGTCAAAGGCTTTGTTGGTGATGCCCATATCCAGTGCCGCGCCTGCCGGGATGCCGCGCCGGATCAGCCGCAGGGCATCCAGCATGCCGCGCAGATCCAGCGCCTTGGTGGAAATTTCCGCACTGTCGCACTTTTTCTGCAGGTCAAGGAACAGCAGTGCAAACTGGCGCACATACTTGGAAGCAAGATCGGGGAACTGCGTCCGCAGCAGCTTTTCCAGATTGTCCTGCGTAATGGTGGGCATCTGGATGACCACGAAACGGGAGGTGAGGGCCTCGTTCAGCTCACGAGTGCCGGCATAACCGTAGTTCATGGTGGCAATAAAGCGGGTCTCCTCCGCCAGCGGGATGCGGTCGTAGCCGGGTACATCGATGGCGCGGCGGAAGTCCAGCACCGCGTGCAGCACGGCCAGCGCTTCGTTTTTGGCCATGTTGATCTCATCCAGCACACCAAAGCCGCCGCACTGGGCGCAGCGGTATACCGGGCCGGGCCGGAACACCACCTGACCGTCCGCAAAAGTGTCCATGCCGATGAGGGATGCTGCATCCATGTTCACATGGAAGGAGATGTCCCACGCAGGACGGTCAAAGGCGGCGGCAAGGTTCTCGGCCAGCACGTTTTTGCCGGTGGCTTTTCCGCCTGCCAGCAGCAGGTTTTCGCCGCAGAGCAGCGCCGCCAGCGCCTGCTCCCACACATCCTTTCCATAATAAGTAAAGGCAGGGGAGGGAATGCGCGGGCGCAGTGCGTCCGACAGGGCATGGGCAGCGCGGTACTGTTGGACTGCTTCCAGCAGAGTGGGGTCTACCCCTTCCTGCTGCAGAGTTTCAAGGAGATCAGACATTTGTACAAACACCTCGATTTTGCCGGTTGTCTGGCACAAACCGGCTGTTCAGCTTTATCATAGCACAATCGTGGGGATTTGTGTAGGGGGCGGGTGGCGAAAAAATAGCAAAGAGAGGCGGCCCCAAACAGGGACCGCCTCTCTTCATGAAGAAAGAAGAAATGGAAAAACGCTTAAGTTGTGCCGGAAAACCGCGCTGGATCAGGCATTATCCAGACCCGCCATCTGCTTGACGGCCTTCATGGCGAAGGTCAGGGTGCGGCCCATGGCTACACCGGCCATCAGGCAGGGGTAGTTGTTGGCAAAGAAGCTGCCGGACATATCACCGGTGATATACAGGCCCTCCATGGGCTGGTTGTTGTTGTCCAGCGCCTGACCCTTTTCGTTGATGGCAATGCCCTGCTCGGTGGTCAGCAGAGAGGCACCCAGCCAGCAGCCATAGAAGGGCGCAGTGCGGATGGCACTCAGGCGGTAAGCAGGCTTGCCGAAATCCTCATCGTTCTGTTTATCGTACAGCTCATTGTAACGTTCCACGGTAGCAAGGAAGGTGTCCTTGGCAGCACCGGTAAAGCCCATCTTGTCAGCCAGCTCGTCCAGCGTATCGCACTTGAACAATGCTCCGGCCTCAATAGCCTCGTCCATCTTACCCTGAATGTACTTCTCGCCGCCGTTGCGGGTCTGGGCAGAGCAGCCGATGGTGTGGAAACGTTTTGCGTCCTCCAGAATGTTGGCATCGCAGATCTGTGCGTAGACGCGGCCCGGCTGGTGGGCAGCAGCGTAGACGATATCGTTGTAGGGGCAGCTCTCGTTGGCAAAGCGCTCGCCGTTGCGGTTCACCTTCAGGAAGGGCTGGGTACCGGGGTTGTACTGGCGGATCTTGCCGGGGAAGGCCTTGCCGCCAAAGGCGGAGTCACTGTCCACGTAGCCTGCATCCACGCCGGGAGCCACGATGCCGCGGTCAAACAGCATGGGAGCAGCTTCCTTGTCCAGATTGGCACCGGCCCACACGGCAGCGCGGATGCCGTAGCCCTTGTCGGCAGGAGAGTAGGAGCAGGCGGTGGTGACGCTGGTGCCCAGCGGGTCCAGCTGTTCCATCATGTAGGGGTTGCCGGGGAAGCCGCCGCAGGCCAGCAGAACGCCCTTGTTGGCGTTGTAGCGGATGAAGTGGTCATCCTCGGTGCTCTGGGCGATGATGCCGGTAATGCGGCCCTCGCTGTTCTTTTCCAGCTTGGCCAGACTGGTCTTGAAGTCTACATCGTAGCCCAGCTCCTGAATGTACTGCAGCAGCAGCTCATTACGAGCCAGACCAGACTCGCGTTCGCTTGCCATGTAGTTGTGCTCCTGCACAGGGAAGAGGTAGTCGGTGTTGTGCTCCGCGTTCTCTGCGGGCCATGCAGCCTCGCTGCCAGAGGTGAAATCGCACACCCAGCCGTACTTGTCTTCCAGAATGCTGCGCATGAAATCGTGCATAGCGGCAGACTCGTTGATCCAGGTCTTGACGACGCGCTGGTCGCACTTGCCGGAGGCATAGCGGGAGATCTCGCTCAGCAGCTTGGCGCGGTCGGCGGGCTGCTCACCGGCGGCCTTGGCAGCAGCGGAGTCGATCGCGCCGTACCAGTGGCGGGTGTCCTGTACGTTGGCATTCTGCTCAATGACACGGAAGTTTAAGCCATTCTTGGCAGCATAGGCGGCAGCAAACATACCGCCGTTGCCTGCACCCACAATGAGAATGTCGGTGTCTACGGTCTCGGTGATGGCAGCCTCGTCGATATCGGGTTCTTTGCCCAGCCAGTCGTTTGTGTCGCCTGTGGGCAGCTGCACGCTGGACACCACAGCCTCACCCTTTGCCTGTGCATAGCAGCTCTTGGCAGCCTTCATCACAGCATCGGAGGTGATGGTAGAGCCGGAAACGCCGTCGATTTCGGCAGAACCGGCAGAAAGCAGCTGCTCACGCAGCTCATCGGCAGCGGCAGCGCCGAAGGAAGCGGTCTCACCGGAGGTGTCCACCACCACGTCGGTGACAGCACTGTCGGAGAAGGTCATGGTGACCTTGACGGTGGAGGAGATGCCCTCGGCAGTGCCCTCGTAGGTGCCGGGGATGTACTGACCGGCAGCACCGGAGGCAGTGGAGCTGGAGGCGGAATTGCAGGCAGCCAGTGCGCCGGCAGTGACACCGCTCATGGCGGCGGCAGCAGCGATCTTCAGAAAGCCTTTGCGGGAGATCTTGTTCATAGGGATGCTCTCTTTCTTTTTGTTCTTTGTTGTGTTCCTTCTTATCGTGCAGCAGGGTAAAAACTACTTTGCTGAATCTTTAACAATTGTATCGTAGAGCGGCACACTTTACAATTCAAATTTGTTATATTATAATTTAGAAAACCCTAATGTGAGAAGGTGAGGACGCACAGATGAACCAGAGTGCACTGGAAGGATTTGTGAAGATCGTAGAGATGGACAGCTTTTCGGCAGCGGCAGAGGCGCTGTATCTTTCGCAGTCGGCACTTTCGCAGCAGATCCGCACATTGGAAGGACAGCTGCAATTTGAACTGTTTCAGCATGTGCCGCGTCGGGTGATCCTTACCCCGGCAGGCCGGGACTTTTACCCCAAGGCAAAGCAGTTGACGGCCCTGTATCAGGAGGCAGTGCGCCATGCCCGTGCGGTGCAGCAGCAGGCAAACCCACCGGAAAGGCATCTGCAGATCGCCGGTTGTCACGAGGCGATGCGGATGTTCGTGTATGATGTGTTTTCCCTCACCAGTGACCTGTGCCTGCAATACACGCCCATTCTGGGGAAGTGCGCCAACCGCAGCGAAATCTGGCGCAGCCTGAAAAAAGGGGAGATGGATCTTTCCTTTCAGCTGGAAAGTGCAGAGTTCTACGCGCAGGGGCTTACCTTTGTGCCGCTGTTCTATGTGCCGGAGCTTTGCATCCCCATCCACCCGCCTGCCGATATGCCGGTGGGCAGGCTGACCTTGGAGCAGGCGCTGCAATACCGCTGGCTGCCCATCAAGGAGATGTACCAGACTGTCTATGAGACAAGTCTGCTGCAGGAGGGGATGGAACGCGGGGTGGAGTTTACGCCGGTGGGCGGCATCCGCAGTGCGCCTTATGGGGACCCGGCGCTCAAGATGGTCCCGGCGGTCTATTACCGCAGACCGGATCTCAGCTTTGTGCGGGTGCTGGACTGGGGCAGGGGACACCGCTTTGGCATCGTGCTGGGGCAAAAACGCGAAGATCCGGTGGTAATGGCCTATGCCCGCGCGTTGCAGCAGCAGCTGCCGTCCTTCTCGGAAAAGCTGTTCGGCCTGAAGCTGGAAGCGATTCAGGAATAAAAAAGAAACACCGCCCGGCGGTTCTCAGTTCGGAGAACTGCCGGGCGGTGTTGATAAGGGAATCATTCAAAAAGGGAAAAGTTCTTTACTCCACCACGTCCTCGAACTGGCTGTTGTACAGGTCGGCGTAGAAGCCGCCTGCTTCGATCAGCTGGTCGTGGGTGCCCTGCTCCACAATGTCGCCATCTCGCATCACAAGGATGAGGTCGGCATCCCGGATGGTGGAAAGACGGTGTGCGATCACAAAGCTGGTGCGACCCTCCATCAGGCGGTCCATGGCGGTCTGGATGCGCTGCTCGGTACGGGTATCCACGCTGCTGGTGGCCTCGTCCAAAATCAGGATGCGGTTATCTGCCAGAATGGTGCGGGCGATGGTGAGCAGCTGCTTCTGGCCCTGACTCACGTTGGAAGCGTCTTCGTTCAGCTCCATCTGGTAGCCGCCGGGCAGGGTGCGGATGAAGTGGTCGGCGTTGGCAGCCTTGGCGGCGGCGATCACTTCTTCGTCGGTAGCATCCAGACGGCCATAGCGGATGTTCTCCATGATGGTGCCCTTGAACAGCCATGTGTCCTGCAACACCATGCCGAAGCCCTCGCGCAGAGCGCTGCGGTCAAAGTCACGCACATCGTGACCATTCAGGGTGATGGAACCGGAATCCACATCATAGAAGCGCATGAGCAGCTTGACCATGGTAGTTTTGCCCGCGCCGGTAGGGCCGACGATAGCCACCTTCTGGCCGGGCTTGACCTCACAGCTGAAATCGTGGATGACGGTCTTGTCCGGGGTGTAGCCGAAGCGGACATGGCTGAATGTCACCTGACCGTTGATGCAGCCGGGGTCGGCCCGGCGGGCCGGGTCTGCCTGCTGATCCTCTTCCGGCTCGTTCAGAAACTCGAACACCCGCTCAGCGGCAGCGGCCATGCTCTGCAGCATGTTGGACACCTGAGAAAGCTGCTGGATGGGCTGGGTGAAGTTCTTGACGTACTGGATGAAGGCCTGAATGTCACCGATGGTAATGGTGCCGTTTGCCGCAAAAATGCTGCCCACGATGGCCACTGCCACATAGCCCAGATTGCCCACAAAGTTCATAATGGGCATCATCAGGCCGGAGAGAAACTGGCTTTTCCACGCAGATTCATACAGCTTGTCGTTGGCGGCGTTGAAGTCGTTCAGCACCACGGCCTCACGGTTGAAGGCTTTGACCACGTTGTGGCCGGAGTAGACTTCTTCCACCTGACCGTTCACAACGCCCAGAATGGCCTGCTGTGCCTTGAAGTATTTCTGGCTGAACTTGACCACGATGAGCACCAGCACCAGCGAGACCGGCAGGATCAGCAGGGCGATCAGGGTCATCTTCGGGCTGATGGACAGCATCATGACCAGCACGCCGATCATGGTGGTCACACTGGTGATGAGCTGGGTGATGCTCTGGTTCAGGCTCTGGCCCAGCGTGTCCACATCGTTGGTGATGCGGGACAGCACCTCGCCCACGGTGCGCTTTTCAAAGTAGGCAAGGGGCAGGCGGTTGATCTTTTTGCTGATCTGCTTGCGGAAGTCGTAGCAGACTTTCTGGGAAAGGCCGGTCATGAGCCAGCCCTGAATAAAGCTGAAGGCGCTGCTCAGCAGGTACATGCCCAGCAAAAACAACAGGATGCGGCCGATATACACAAAGTCAATGCTGCCGGTGCCGCGCAGCTTGGCGATCCAGCCGGTGGCAAGAGCCGTGGTGGCCTTTGCCAGCACCTTGGGGCCTGCAATGTTGAAGATGGTAGAAAGAATGGCAAATACAATGGCGGTAACGAGCGAAAGGCGGTAGCGGCCAAGGGTGCGCACAAGCTGCAGCAGGGTGCCCTTGAAGTCCTTGGCGCGTTCGGTCGTCATGCGTCCGGGTCTTGGCATATCACTCACCCTCCTTTTCAGTATTCAGAGATTCGAGGTCCAGCTCCTTCTGGCTCAGCTGGCTGCGGGCGATCTCCTGATACTCCGAGCAGGAAGCCATCAGCTGGGCATGGGTGCCCTTGCCCACCAGACGGCCTTCGTCCAGCACCAGGATCTGGTTTGCGTGCAGCACAGTGGAGATGCGCTGTGCCACAATGATAACGGTAGCGTTATCGGTCTGGGCTTTCAGTGCACGGCGCAGGGCAACATCGGTCTTAAAGTCGAGGGCAGAAAAGCTGTCGTCGAACAGATAAATTTTGGGGTCCTTGGCAATGGCACGTGCAATGGAAAGGCGCTGCTTCTGGCCGCCGGACACATTGGAGCCGCCCTGTGCAATGGGGCTTTGGTAGCCCTCGGGCTTTGCGTCGATGAACTCGGTGGCCTGCGCAATGGCAGCAGCCTTTTTCACATCGGCATCGGTGATGTGCTCCCCGCCGAACTTCAGGTTCGAGTCGATGGTGCCGCTGAACAGCACGCCCTTCTGGGGCACATAGCCCAGTAGGTCGTGCAGCTGTGCCTGCGGCATATTGCGCACATCGATGCCATCCACGGTCACGCTGCCGCCGGTGACATCATAAAAGCGGGGGATGAGGTTGAGCAGGGTGGATTTGCCACAGCCGGTGGAGCCGATGATGGCGGTGGTCTCGCCGGGCTTTGCGGTAAAGCTGATGTGCTCCAGCGCATCGCTGTCCGCACCCGGGAAGCGGAAGCTCACATCGTGGAACTCTACCTCACCCTGCCAGTTTTCGTGCTCCTGCGCGGGCTTTGCAACAGCTTCGTCCGGGTCGTTGATGGTGGCCCTGGTGCGGATCACCTCGTCGATGCGCTCCGCAGCCACACCGGCGCGGGGCAGCATGACGGCCACCATGGCCAGCATCAGGAAGGACATGACGATCTGCATGGTGTAGGTGATGAATGCGATCATCTCGCCCACCTGCATGGTGCCGTTGTCCATGGCCTTGCCGCCGAACCAGACGATCAGCAGGCTGGTGCCGTTCATGATGAGGGTCATAAAGGGCATCATGGCAACCATGGCACGGTTGGTGAACAGCTGGGTGCTCATCAGGTCTTTGTTGGCCTTGTCGAAGCGCTCCTCCTCAAACTTTTCACGGCTGAAGGCACGCACCGGCATGATGCCGGTCAGAATCTCGCGGCTGACGAGGTTCAACCGGTCCACCAGCTTTTGCATGATCTTGAACTTGGGCATGGCCACACTCATCAGGAAGAAGATGAGCAACAGCAGAACGGCCACATCCAGCACGATGATCCAGGAAAGGCCGGTGCTGCTGTTCAGCACATGCAGCACGCCGCCAATGCCCAGAATGGGCGCATAGGCCACCATGCGCAGCAGCATGACGCAGACGAACTGCACCTGCTGGATGTCGTTGGTGGTGCGGGTGATGAGAGATGCGGTGGAAAAATTCTCAATCTCTGCATTGGAAAACCCGATGACGCTGGCAAAGGTCTCACGGCGCAGGTCGCGGCCAATGGCGGCGGACACACGGGAGGCGAGGAAGCCCACTGCAATGGACACAGCCACCATCAGCAAAGTCAGGCCCAGCATCTGGCCGCCTACGCGGTAAAGGTAGCGCATCTGCACACCGTGGGCAATGCCCTGTGCCTCGTATTCCAGCTGCACCAGCAGCATGGACTGGCTTTTGAGGTTCTCCATCAGGGTATCATCCAGACTGGCAAAAGCACCGGCCAGCTGCTGCTGGACAGCTTCGCGGGTGAAGCCGGGCATCTGGCTCATAGCGGCAAACTGGGCGCATACGGTGTCCAGATCTTCGGCAGTGGGGGTGACGGTCTCGCTATCCGTGGTGGTGCTCTTAGAGAATGCCGCCTGCATGTCAGCAAGGCCGGTCATGCCCATGGTGTCCTGCCCGGCGGGGGCGTTCGCTGCCTGCGCGGCGACCATATACAGCACGATGTCCGGCGTGGTGACGGCATCCTCCAGCGCGGTGCGCTCGTCATCGGTCAGGTCGGTGCGCAGCTTCAGCACGCCGTCGTCCTGAAGATAATACCCGTAGGCGTTCTGGAGCGCATCGGCGTCCTCTTCGCTCATCAAAAGCGTGAGGGCATCCAGCGTACTCTGGCGTATCGTTTCCGGCAGGGGGCTTTCAATGCCGCCCTGCTGGATGCCGGTGTCCACGATCCTGCTGGTGTAGTCCGGCAGCGAAAGATCGCAGTACGCCTGCACGAACAGCAGCGCGAACACCACAAGACAGACGGCCCAGTGCCGGGCCAGCTGCTTGAAAATTTTCGTCATAGTTCGGTTCTCCCTTCGTTGTTTTTTGCTTCACGGGAAGCGTTTTCCGCAAGGATGGCGTCCATCAGTGCGCCGCGCAAAGTATTCATCTGCTGCACCTGCTCCGGTGTCAGCCGGGCCATCACGCAGGCAAAATAATCGCTGAGTGCATCCTCACACCGGGCACAGGCGGCGTAGCCCTCCGGCGTGATGCGCACCAGCGTTTTGCGCCGGTCAGCCGGGTCCGCTTCGCGCAGAACAAGGCCGTCCTGTTCCAGCTGGCGCAGGCTGCGGCTGATGGCCGGCAGCGGCTGGTGTGCCTCCCGGGCAAAATCGGAAACATACACCGCTCCGTTCTGCCCGCGGGTACTGATCGTGTGAGCCAGACCCTCCAGCATGGGAAAGTGGCACTTGGGACAGCCCCGCAGAGCCGCCTTCATGCCGGCCCGGGATGCCTTGCTCAGCCGTCCCAAAAAATGGCACAGACCGTGAAAGCTCGCGGCGGCTTCGGTCTCGTTCAACATTCTATCCCTCCTCATTGCAAAATGCTTAACAGCTGTTAACTATTAACGCCTGACAATAATATTCCTCCCGCACCCAGAATGCAAGGGCAGTTTAGGATAATTTTAAAAAAGTTCACAAAAAGGGGAGGGCGGCAGAAAGCCTGAACCGCCCGGCAGCAGCATAAATAGAATAAGAAACATTTCTGCGGGAGGGGCGGCGGCAGTGGAACAGAACCTGACAAGAATTTTTACACTTTTTGGCGGCTTGGCACTGTTTTTATACGGCATGGATGCGCTCAGCCACAGTCTGAAAACAGCGGCAGGCAGCCGCCTGAAAAGCCTGCTGGCCGCTGTGACCGGCAGCCCGGTGCGGGGCGTGCTGGCGGGGGCTGCGGTCACGGCGGTGCTGCAAAGCAGCTCGGCAGTCACGGTGATGGTGCGGGGCTTTGTAAGTGCGGGCCTGCTGACCCTGCGGCAGGCGGTCCCGGTGATCTTTGGCTGCAACATCGGAACCACCGTTACCGCACAGCTGCTGGCCTTCCGGCTGGAAGATGTGCGCGGCCTTGTGCTGCTGGCCGGGCTGCTGCTCTGCTTTGCCTGTGCAGGGCAGAAGGGCCGGGCTATTGGCCGGGCGGTGTTCGCCTTTGGCCTGCTGTTCGAGGGCATTGCTGATATGGGCACTGCCATGGAACCGCTGGCGCAAGGCCCGGTGTTTGTGCACTGGCTGAGTCGGGTGCGGCAGCACCCATGGCTGGGGCTGCTGGCGGGGCTTGGCATGACCCTGACAGTGCAGAGCAGCTCGGCTACCATTGCCCTGCTGCAGAACTTTGCAGCCCGCCCCGGGCTGGACGGCAGCAGTCTGTTGGGTCTTGCGGGTGCGCTGCCGGTACTGCTGGGCGATAACATCGGCACCACCATCACGGCAGTGCTGGCATCCTTGAGCGCAAGCCGGGACGCAAAGCGGGTGGCTGTGGCCCATGCAGTGTTCAATCTGACCGGCGCGGCGGTGTTCTGCGCCGGTCTGCCGTTGTATGTGCGGCTGACGGCTGCACTTTCGCCCAAAGGGCCGGAGCTTGCCGTGATCGCCCGGCAGATCGCTAATGCGCACACCTTGTTCAATGTGGTGTGCACGCTGGTGTGGCTGCCGCTGACCCCGCTGATGGTGCGGTTTGTGTGCCGCCTTGTGCCGGACCGGGCAGTGCGGTAAGTTTTTACTGGACAAACATACCAATTGCGCATATACTGAAAGGGATGAAACCTACCGCGAAACAAAAAGGAAACATTGCTATGCGACAGAAAATCGGAAGAGTGTGTATGGTGCTGGGCGCGCTGCTGATCCTTGCGGCAGCAGCCCTGCTGGCCTATAATAAGTGGGATGCATCCCGTGCAGACAAGGCCTCGCAGGAGGTGCTGGGCGAGCTGGAGCAGACCCTGAACGCTGCCATTGAGGAAAAAGCAAAATCGGATACCGTGGCGCTGCAGCCGGAGCTGGACCCCACGCAGGAAATGACCGTGACCGAACTGAACGGCTGGGATTACATCGGCTATCTGTCCATTCCGTCCATCGGGCTGGAACTGCCGGTGATGAGCCAGTGGAGCTATGCGGGCCTGAAAATCGCACCGGGCCGTTACTCCGGTTCCACCTATGCGGATAACATGGTGGTCTGCGCCCACAACTATGCAAAGCATTTCAGCCCCATCAAGTGGCTGACCGAGGGCGCGCAGGTCTATTTTACGGATATGGACGGTATGCGCTGGACCTACGAGGTCTCCTATGTGGAAAACCTGCAGCCCACGCAAATTGAGGAAATGACCGAAAAGACGGAGGAGTCCGATGAATGGGATCTGACCCTCTTTACCTGCACCACCGGCGGCAGCGCCCGGTGCGCTGTGCGGTGCGTGCGGACGGGTTACCCGGCGCTCACAACGGAGACCGCAGAATAAGATGCAAAAAATCCCCTGTGCGCTGGCACAGGGGATTTTTCATATCCGGTATTCAGTGGGCGGTGCCCACCTTCACAGGGGATTACTTGCTCTGAATGTACTCGTCAATGGCCTTTGCAGCAGCCTTGCCTGCGCCCATGGCCTTGATGACGGTGGCTGCGCCGGTCACGGCATCGCCGCCGGCGTACACACCATCGCGGCTGGTTTTGCCGTCGTCACCGTCGGTAACGATGCAGCCGTGCTTGTTGGTTTCCAGACCCGGGGTGGTGGAGCGGATCAGCGGGTTGGGGCTGGTGCCCAGACTCATGATGACCGTGTCCACATCCAGCTCGAACTCGCTGCCCTTCTTCTCAATGGGGCGGCGGCGGCCGGAAGCATCCGGCTCGCCCAGCTCCATCTCAATGCAGGTGATGGACTTGACAAAGCCCTCGTCGTTGGGGTGGATCTCCACAGGGTTGCACAGGGTCTTGAAGATGATGCCCTCTTCCTCGGCGTGCTCCACCTCTTCCTTACGGGCGGGCAGCTCAACCATGCCGCGGCGGTAGACGATGTACACGGTCTCGGCACCCAGACGCAGGGCGCTGCGGGCAGCGTCCATAGCCACGTTGCCGCCGCCCACAACGGCGACCTTTTTGCCGGTGCGGATGGGGGTCTTGCTGGTGGGCAGGTAAGCCTTCATCAGGTTGGAGCGGGTCAGGAACTCGTTGGCGGAGTACACGCCCTTCAGGCTCTCGCCGGGGATGCCCATGAAGCGGGGCAGACCGGCACCGGAGCCTACGAACACGGCCTCGTAGCCGTACTCGTCCATCAGCTCGTCGATGGTGAGCACCTTGCCAATGACCATATTGCACTCAAAATCAACGCCCATCTTCTTCAGGCCGTCGATCTCCTGCTGCACGATGGCCTTGGGCAGACGGAACTCGGGGATGCCGTACATCAGCACGCCGCCGGCCACATGCAGGGCCTCGTAAACGGTGACCTTGTAGCCAAGCTTTGCCAGATCGCCTGCGGCGGTCAGGCCGGCAGGGCCTGCGCCGATGATGGCCACCTTGTGGCCGTTCCATTCGGGCACGATGGGGGCGGTGTGCACATTCTCACGGTGCCAGTCGGCAACAAAGCGCTCCAGGCGGCCGATGCCCACCGGCTCGTTCTTGATGCCGCGGGTGCACTTGCCCTCGCACTGGCTCTCCTGCGGGCATACACGGCCGCAGACAGCGGGCAGGGAAGAGGAGCGGTTGATCACCTGATAAGCGGCTTCAAAGTCGCCCTCGGCCACATGGCCGATGAACTCGGGGATATCGATGCCCACAGGGCAGCCGGTCTGGCAGGGTTTGTTCTTGCAGTGCACGCAGCGCTTTGCTTCGTTCACGGCCATTTCTTCGGTGTAGCCAAGTGCAACTTCCTTAAAGTTCTTGTTGCGCACATTGGGGTCCTGCGTGGGCATGGGGCACTTCTTCGGGTCCATATTGAAAGCCATCTTATTTTACCTCCTGATTGAGCAGATTGCATGCCGCTTCACGGGCGTGTGCCTCAAACGGGCGGTACATGGTGCCGCGGGCCATTGCCTCATCAAAATCCACCAGATCGCCGTCAAAGTCGGGGCCGTCCACGCAGGCGAACTTGGTCTCGCCGCCAACGGTCAGGCGGCAGCCGCCGCACATGCCGGTGCCGTCGATCATGATGGGGTTCATGGAAACGATGCTCTTCAGGCCATGCTTCTGGCAGGTCTTGACCACGAACTTCATCATGATCAGCGGGCCAATGGTGATGACCAGATCGTACTGGTTGCCGGCGGCCACCAGCTCGTCCAGTGCAGCGGTAACAACACCCTTGGTGCCATAGCTGCCGTCGTCGGTCATAATGCGCAGCTCGTCGCTGCAGGCTTTGAACTCGTCCTCAAGGATCAGCAGGTCCTTATTGCGGAAGCCCACCACGCTGTGCACCACACAGCCCTGCTCGTGCAGCTCACGGGCAATGGGCAGAGCGATGGCGCAGCCTACGCCGCCGCCCACGACACATACCTTCTTCAGGCCTTCCACCTCGGTGGCGCGGCCCAGCGGGCCTACAAAGTCGTGGACACTCTGGCCCACCTGCAGGCTGTTCAGCTCCATCGTGGTACCGCCCACGATCTGGAAAATGATATCCACAGTGCCCTTTTCGCGGTCGTAACCGGCCACGGTCAGGGGGATGCGCTCGCTGTCCTCAAACGGGCGCACAATGATAAACTGGCCCGGCTTTGCCTTTTTGGCGATCAGCGGGGCTTCAATGACCATCTTCGTCACGGTGGGATTCAGCGCGACTTTTTCAGTGATCTTATACATTGTGTTTGCTCCTTTATGCTGGCTTTTCCTATTTCTGCGCACGAAAACGCGCCTGTATGCCCTCGGCGGCATAACAGACGCAGCTTTTACAGGCGACAAAATGACACGTTCCATTATAACGGTTTACAAAAGGGAAAGCAAATCAATTTTCTTCGTGTATGTTATGACAGACTTGAATAATGACACAGGTGAAGCCCGCAAAAGTGAAGCCTTTTGAACACAGACAGGCAGGTTTCCAACTTTTTTGCAGAAAATGCAAATTTGTGGTTGACAATTGCCGGGCGGTACGGTATAATAATCAACGTTGCCGGTAAACAACCCGGCACGAACACATGGAATGTGCGGCCGTAGCTCATCTGGTAGAGCGCCACCTTGCCAAGGTGGAGGTAGCGAGTTCGAGCCTCGTCGGCCGCTCCATTTTGTGGAAGTTTAGCTCAGCTGGGAGAGCATCTGCCTTACAAGCAGAGGGTCAGCGGTTCGAGCCCGTTAACTTCCACCATTTGGCCCGGTAGCTCAGTTGGTTAGAGCACCAGCCTGTCACGCTGGGGGTCGTCGGTTCGAGCCCGATCCGGGTCGCTTCGTCGAAAGTCCTACGGTTCATCAGGCGGTCTTGCAAGCAAGACTGCCGTGATGAACGCCAGACTTTCTCCTCTTCCCCACAAAATCTTGCTTCGCAAGCTTTCGCGGGGGCCCCGAAATTCGCGAGAATCGCTCGGGAGGGTGCAGGGATAATTGCACCGCTTATGCCTCTGTAGCTCAGTCGGTAGAGCAGGGGACTGAAAATCCCCGTGTCATTGGTTCGATTCCGATCGGAGGCACCAGCTAAGGAAATCCAGCAGGGTTTCCAATATGCGGCCGTAGCTCATCTGGTAGAGCGCCACCTTGCCAAGGTGGAGGTAGCGAGTTCGAGCCTCGTCGGCCGCTCCAATACGAAGCCATCGTTGATGCAGAAATGCAAAAACGATGGCTTTTTTGTTGTTTCCCGTTACGGCTCCTTCCTGTGAAAAAAGAAAAGCCGGAAAATCCGCAGATTTTTCAGCTTTTGCAAATATGAAAATAATGATTCCGCTGATATTGTCGGAGCGCGATCCGTGCGCGGAGACAATTTTAAATCGTTTCTTACAGGATCACATTTTTAATGAGCAGCGAAATGCTGCCGTCGTCGCTGTGCAGAAATTCCACCTCGTTGTCCGAGTTGAGCAGTTCGGTGGGAATCTTCACCTCAATGCCGTTGGCGGTGTGGATGCTGCGGCTCTCCATGCGGCGGATGCGCGCAGGAGTTACGGTCACGGGCTGCTCAGGCGCTTCCAGCACATCACTCTTTTCCACATAATCATCAAAGGGCACGGCGGCAAGGGGATATTCCTCTTCCAACTGCTGACGCACCTGCTGGATGGATACCTGATTGTCGTTGTCAACGGCCTGATTCGCGATCAGCATCGCGACCTGAGCCTCTACGTGGGGCTGGTCGGCATAGTTTTCCTGCACGGCCTGAACGGCGGCTTCCTGAATGGCCTGCAGCTTTTTCTTTTCCGGCTGGGCGGTGGTGTACTGGAACACTACCGTGGAAAGGTAAAAATCCTTGTGGCCGTCGATGTCGAACTTTTTTTCCAGCAGCTTCATGGAGTAGTCGGTCAGATTGACAAGGGCACCTTCCTCCACCTTGCCGCTCTGGCTGGGCAGGCAGGCCCGCTGCTGGATGATGGAGTTCACCGGGGCACCCTCCACATTCTCGGTGTAGTGGGTGTAGCCGTTTTTGTAGTTCAACTTCAGGATGCCCAGCCACGGCTCACCATCGCGGGTAAAATCCACCACGGCAAGGTCTGCCCCCGGAATGGTGATGTGCGCGTGCATGTAGTCGAACAGAACGCCCGCGATGCGGCAGGAGAGGTCCACAAAATCGTGGTTGTGCTCCAGCTCGTTTTTAAAGGCGGAATCCGGCAGCGGGAGGCACTGGCGGATATCGTCGCTGGCAAGCAGCTTTTCGATGTGGTACTGGAAATAGGCGGTCTTTTCGGCGGTCATTTCCATGCCGCTGCCGCTGAGTACAGGCGCATCCATGGTGGTGTCCAGCACGTGCAGAATGGCCTGATGAATGATGATCTCCATGGGAGTTACCTCGTTTTTATAAGAATCTCTTTGGCATACAGTATAGCACAGCCCGGCCAAAAAGGCGAGAGCACATCTTGTAAACCGCCTGCAGGAATGCTACAATAAGGGCAGAAAACCACGCAGGAAAGGGGACAAAAACCATGGAATTCCGTGATAAGCCAATGGAAAACCTCATCCGCCTTCAGGAAAAGGATATCTGCAAAAATGCCCGCGCGCTGCTGCTGGACGGTGAGAGCATCGTGGGTGCCTACAAGACGGTGCGCGATCAGGTGATCTTTACCACCCACCGCATCATCATGGTGGATATGCAGGGCGTTACCGGAACCCGGCAGCAGATCTTTGTGCTGCCGTACCGCAAGGTGCTGCACTTCGGGATCCAGACGGCAGGCTTTGGCGACCCGGTGCAGGCATCGCAGCTGACCGTCTGCTTTGCGGACGGACACGAGGCAAAGTTCGGCTTTATCGGCCAGCAGGAACTGTTTGCGGTCGCCAACGCCATCAGCCGGTGCATCCTGTAAAGAACTCCTTTAAAACAGCAGGCTCCCCGCCCGAGACCGGACAGGGAGCCTTTTGCTGTATACGAAATAGGAGAATGGCAGAATTAGCAGCGGCTTGTTTTGCGCACCAGCTGTTCGTGCATGAATACCATAAGCACCAGCAGTGCCAGCAGGTAAAAAGGGAACAGTGCCGGAGTGATGTTGTTTGCCAGCAGGCCGAACAGCGGCGGCATGGCCAGATTGCCCAAATAGGCGCTTGCCATCTGGATGCCGATGACCGCCTGCGATCTGTCCGCGCCGAAGTGTTCCGGCGTGGAGTGGATGATACTGGGATAGATGGGCGCACAGCCCAGCCCCACAAGAACAAGACCGCTCAGGGCAAGGACCTGCGGCCCGGGCAGCAGCAGAGCCAGCACCCCTGCGGCCAGAATGCACTGACCCATGCGGATCATCTGCGTATCGTTGAATTTCAGGGTCAAAAAGCCGCAGGCGGCGCGCCCGGCAGTGATGCCGATGTAGAACAGGCTGGCAAAGCTGGCGGCAGTGCCGGCGGCAACGCCTTTCGTCAGTGTGAGGTAGCTGCTGGCCCACAGACCGGCCGTGGTCTCCAATGCACAGTAGCAGAAGAAGCACAGCATCACCTCTCTGGCACCCGGCAGACGGAATACCTGTCCAAGGCTCAGCGCCTGCGTCGAAGCAGTTTCGGTGTCGGTGCCTGCAGTACGGCTCTGCCATAGCGGCAAACTGAAAAAGAGCACTGCGCTCAGCAGGATCTGGAACAGGGCAATGTACCGGTAGCCGGATGTCCACGGCCCGCCGCCTGCCAGCACCCGGCCCATGACCATGGGGCTGATCATGGTGCCGATGCTCCACATGCAGTGCAGCCAGCTCATGTGGCGGCTTTTATAATGTAAGGCAACATAGTTGTTCAGGGCCGCGTCTACGCTGCCTGCGCCCAGCCCGTAGGGCACGGCCCACAGGCAGAGCATCCAGAACTGTGTGGAGATCGAAAAGCCGAACAGCGCGGCAGCTGTCATGGCCACACTGAGGACGGTCACTTTTCCAGTGCCCAGCGCACGGGTGAGCCGGTCGCTGTTCAGGCTGGAAACGATGGTGCCAAAGGAGATGATCATGGAGATCAGCCCCGCATAGGACACCGGCACACCGAGCGCCGGATACATGGAGGGCCACGCCGACCCCAGCAGGGAATCCGGCAGGCCCAGACTGATGAACGAGATGTAAATGATCGGAAGCAGAAGCTGTACCATAAACCTTGAGTTCCTCCGGGAAGCATGTTATACTTGCAATGCATCTTGTGCTTTGCTGATGTAATAATATCACACATCGGAGCGGAATATTAGGATAAAAACGCCCGATTGGTACAACAAAACCGGCGCGGATGCGGATGTGCACCTTGACGGAAAGGAGATGGCTGATCGTGGCATTTCAGACCAGCTGTGCAGCAGCGGGCGGGCTCAACTGCCCGCCGGATATTGTGGCGGATAGCGAGGGCAGGGAGCTGGTGCAGCACGGCAGCGCACTGTTTCCCATTGCCTGCTATGAAGAAGACCTCAAAAGCTATTCGGTAGCATGGCACTGGCATGAAGAGTTTGAATACATCCTTGCCGTAAAAGGCCCGCTGGCGGTGGACGTGAACAAAGCCCGTCTGATTTTGCAGACCGGGCAGGGCGTATTTGTCAATTCCGGAGTGTTCCATGCGGTGGAGCAGGCTGAGACCGGGGATGCTCTGCTGCATTCCGGGGTATTCCATCCGCGCCTGATCGGCGGCATGGATACCATCTTCTGGCAAAAGCTCGTACACCCGCTGCTTCAGCCGGGAGCACCGGCGTTCTTTCTGCTGGACGAGGCAGACGACGGGCAGAAGGCCGTGCTCTGCCATTTGCGGGAAGTCTGGGACGCAGTGGCCCAAGAGGTCTTTGACTATGAGAATCAGGCGCGGTACCATCTTTCGGCGGCGGTGCATCTGCTGGGAATGCAGTGCGAGGGTGGAAAAACAAAGGTCTCTCAGCAGGAGCAGATCGCGGCCCAGCGCATGAAACAGATGCTGCGTTTTGTGGAAGAGCATTATGCTGAGGAACTAAACGTGGAGCGCATTTCCGACTGCGTGGCCCTGAGTGAGAGCGCCTGCCTGCGCAGCTTCCGGCAGCTGCTGGGGATCACACCCATCCAGTATGTCAAGCAGTACCGCATTGAAAAGGCCGCCGAGCTGCTGCTTTCCACCAGCATGAAGATCGGCGAGATCGGTGCCGAATGCGGCTTTTCGGATACCAGCTACTTTACAAAGACCTTCCGGGAGATCAAGCACTGCACGCCCAGAGAGTACCGTCAGAAGTTTGCAGGAAGAGAGCAGTCTCTTTCAAGGCGGGACGGCGGCAGAGCCAGTGCACCGGCTGAAACAGCGTTATAAAAAGGAGAATCGGAAACAATGCAGCGTAGTTTGACCAAAGGCCCCATCACCGGCAGCATTTTGCTGTTTGCTCTGCCGATGATGCTGGGCAATCTGCTGCAGCAGATGTACAACATTGCGGATACATGGGTAGTGGGCCGCTTTCTCGGCGCAGACGCGCTGGCGGCAGTGGGCTCGTCCTATACCCTCATGACCTTCCTCACCTCTATTTTGCTGGGCCTGTGCATGGGCAGCGGTGCGGCCATTTCCATGCAGTATGGCAGCGGCGAGCAGGACCGGATGCGGCAGAGCGTGTTCCTTTCGTTCGTCCTCATTGCAGGCATCTCGCTGGTGCTGAACGTGCTGGTGTATCTGGGACTGGACGGAATCCTGTGGGTGCTGCGGGTGCCGGAGGAGCTGCGCCCCCTGATGAAGGAATACCTGCTCATCATCTTTTTGGGCATTACGGCTACTTTTTTGTATAACTACTTTGCAAACCTGCTGCGCGCCATTGGCAACTCGGTGGTGCCGCTGCTGTTTCTGGCGGTTTCGGCGGTGCTGAACGTCATTCTGGACCTTGTGTGCGTGCTGGTGCTGAACTGGGGAGTGAAGGGCGCGGCGGGCGCAACAGTGTTCTCGCAGTTCGTGTCCGGCATTGGCATCGGGTTGTACACTCTCAAAAAATTCCCGCAGTTGTGCCCCAAAAAGGCCGACTGCCGCTGGGACAAAAAGAATCTGGATATCATCCTCAATCTGTCCGTCATGACCAGTGTCCAGCAGTCCATCATGAACTTTGGCATCCTGATGGTGCAAGGTCTTGTGAACAGCTTTGGCACCGTGATCATGGCGGCGTTTGCGGCGGCGGTCAAGATCGATTCCTTTGCCTACATGCCGGTGCAGGACTTCGGCAATGCGTTTTCCACCTATGTGGCCCAGAACTACGGCGCGGGCCAGACCGACCGCATCAAAAAGGGCATCCGCAGTGCGGGCCTGTGCAGCGCAGTGTTCTGCGTGTGCATCAGTGTGCTGGTGTGCGCCTTTGCTTCGCCGCTCATGAGCATCTTCATCGATCCGGGCGAGGGGGCTATTATTGCCGCCGGTGTGCACTACCTTCGCATTGAGGGCGCATGCTACATTGGCATCGGCATTCTGTTTTTGCTGTACGGCTATTACCGCGCCGTCAACCAGCCGCAGATGTCGGTGGTGCTCACCATTGCATCGCTGGGCACCCGCGTGGCGCTGGCCTATCTGCTTTCGGCCACGCCGCTGGGCGTTACCGGCATCTGGCTCAGCGTGCCCATTGGCTGGGCGCTGGCAGATGCCATTGGCATTGGATACTATTTAAAAAAGAAGCGGTGACGGCAGGGGGGAAAAAGAAGATGGTCGACCATATCAGGATCCGCGGCGCGCGGGTGCACAACCTGAAAAATGTGAATGTGGATGTGCCGCTGGGCAAAATCGTGGGCGTGGCGGGCGTGTCCGGTTCGGGCAAGTCCAGCCTTGCGCTGGGCGTGCTTTACGCCGAAGGCTCCCGCCGGTATCTGGACGCACTTTCCACCTATACGCGCCGCCGCATGACGCAGGCGGCAAAGGCATCGGTGGACGAAGTGCTGTATGTTCCGGCTGCACTGGCACTGCATCAGCGGCCCGCTGTGCCGGGCATCCGCAGCACCTTTGGTACCGGCACGGAACTGCTGAACAGTCTGCGCCTGATGTACTCCCGTCTTTCCAGCTATCCCTGCCCGCAGTGCGGCCGCTGGCTGGAACCCAGCCTTGCCGTGGCGGCAGAAAAGCCGCTGTTCTGCCCGCAGTGCGGTGCCAGCGTGCGCGCGCTTTCCGCTGAAGAATTTGCCTTCAACAGTCAGGGCGCCTGCCGCACCTGCAGCGGTACCGGCATGGTGATGACCGTGGACGAGAGCACCCTTGTGCCGGACGATTCTCTTACGATCGACGAAGGTGCCGTGGCCCCGTGGAAGAGCCTGATGTGGTCGCTGATGGTGGATATCTGCCGGGAGATGGGCGTGCGCACCGATGTGCCCTTCCGCGACCTGACCGACCGGGAAAAGGATATCGTTTTCCATGGCCCGGCGGAGAAAAAGCACATTTTTTATCATAACAAAAATTCCAATCAGGCCGGGGAGCTGGATTTTACCTATTTCAATGCCACCTATACCGTGGAGAACGCCCTCTCCAAGGTCAAGGATGAAAAGGGCATGAAGCGGGTGGAAAAGTTCCTGCGGCAAGGCATCTGCCCGGACTGCGGCGGCACCCGGCTGTGTAATGCGGCTCGTACCCCAAAGCTGCGGGGTATCACGCTGGACAAGGCTTGTCAGATGACTCTTGTGCAGCTTACCGATTGGGTGGCGGGTGTGCCGGACAGTCTGCCGGAAGAGATGCGGCCCATGGCCCGCAATATCTGCGAATCCTTCCAGACGGCAGCGGCACGGCTGCTCTCGCTGGGCCTTGGCTACCTGACGCTGGACCGCTCCGCTTCCACTCTTTCCACCGGTGAGCGCCAGCGGATGCAGCTGGCCCGTGCGGTGCGCAACCGTACCACCGGTGTGCTCTATGTGCTGGACGAGCCGTCCATCGGCCTGCATCCTTCTAACATTGAAGGCCTGACCGATGTGATGCACGACCTTGTGGCCGACGGCAACTCGGTGGTGCTGGTGGATCACGATACCCAAATTTTAAAGGAAGCTGACTGGCTGATCGAGATGGGGCCGGAAGCCGGTGCAAAGGGTGGACATGTGATCGCGCAGGGCAGCATTCCGGAAATTGAACAGAACGCGGCTTCTCAGATCGGCCCGTTTCTTGCAGGCAGGGCGGGGGTGAATGCCCGGCCGCATGTGCCGGAAAATGAGCTGTTTGCACAGGGCCGCATCCATCTGGCAACCTCGGCCATCCATACTGTGAAGCCGCTGGAACTGGAACTGCCCAAGGGGCGGCTGACCGTGGTTACGGGTGTGTCCGGCAGCGGCAAGACCACCCTGATTTTGGAAAGCCTGGTCCCGGCCTTGCAGGCAAAGGTGAATGGCACAGCCCTGCCAGCGCATGTGAAAAGCGTGGAGGCCGAGGAAATCGCGCAGGTGAAGCTGATCGATGCAACGCCCATCGGCATCAATGTGCGCTCCACCGTGGCCACCTATGCCAATGTGCACGATGAGCTGCGCAAGCTGTTTGCCAAAACGCAGGATGCCAAAGACCACGGCTATAAGGCGGGCGATTTCTCCTACAACACCGGTAAGCTGCGGTGCCCCACCTGTGACGGCACCGGCGTCATCAGTTTGGATGTGCAGTTTTTGCCGGACGTAGAAGTGCCCTGCCCGGACTGCGGCGGTTCGCGCTACAGCCGGGAAGCGGCGGCAGTGAAGCTGCCCACGGCGAACGGCGAACCAGCCTCCATGGCCGACCTGATGGACATGGATGTGTCCACTGCATTGGAAGCCTGTGCGGACTGCAAGCTTGTGCGCCAGCGCCTGCAGGTACTGAAAGAATTGGGCCTTGGCTACCTGACCCTTGGCGAGGAGACACCCAGCCTTTCCGGCGGCGAAGCCCAGCGGCTGAAGCTTGCCAGCGAGATGGGCAAGGGGCAGGCAGACAGTGTGTTCGTGTTCGATGAACCCACCATCGGCCTGCATCCGCTGGATGTACAGACCCTGCTGGGCGTGTTCCAGAAGCTGATCGGGAACGGTGCCACCGTGGTGGTCATTGAGCATGATCTGGATGTGATCCGCAATGCGGATTACCTTGTGGATATGGGGCCGGGCGGCGGCGATGCCGGCGGACACATCGTGGCGGCAGGTACGCCGGAACAGGTAAGACAGAACCCGGAGAGCATCACCGGGCGGTATATCTGATAGAAAAAGCAACGCCCGCCGGGGAGACCCGGCGGGCGTTCTCTGTACGGCAATAAAGCTTACCGCTTGATATCGTAGTTCATGTTCATCAGGTTGCGGATAGTGCTCACATCATCGGTGATGTTGGCATCGCCGTGGATGGTGTGCTTGATGGCACTGCTTGCCACCGCAAAGTTGATCATATCCATGGCTCTGTAGTTGTGCAGCATGGCGTAGATCAGGCCGCTGGCAAAGGCATCGCCGCCGCCCACGCGGTCAAGGATATTAAAGGTGAACAGCTTGCTCTCGAAGGTGTGGCCGTCGTACCACATGAAGGCCTTCAGGCTGTTCTCACTGCCGCTGTGCGCATAACGCACATGGCGGGCAATGCACTTGAGGTTGGGATACCGCTCGATGAAGTGCTGGAAAATCTCGTCCTGCTGCTCATAGCTGGGCTGCAGAGGCACGCCGTCCTTCCAGTCGCCCTTGGAGTGGTCGCTCTCATCCTTCCACAGGTGGTACGGCTCAATGCCAAGCAGCACATCCACATAGGGCAGGCACTCGGTGCAGAAATCGCGGGCTTCTTCCCAGCTCCACAGGGTGGAGCGGAAATTGCCGTCGAAGCTGACGGTCAGGCCTTTGTTTTTGGCGACCTTGAGCATATCCAGAATGAGGGCACGGCAGTTGGGTGCCAGTGCCGGGGTGATGCCGCTCAGGTGCAGCCAGTCGTAGCCGTCCAGCAAAGCATCCAGATCCACCTGCGAGAAATCGTACTCAGTAATGGCACTGTGCTTGCGGTCATAGATGACCTTGGACGGACGGATGCCGTAGCCGGTCTCCAGATAATAAGTACCCAGACGGTTGGAAGGAGTCTCGTTCGGCTCGGTCAGGATCATAGGGGTGCAATGCACGTCGTTGGAACGCAGCCAGCGCACGGCGCTCTTACCCAGACTGTTGTTGGGCACCACGCTGAAGAAGGTGCTGTCCACACCAAGGTTAGCCAGTGCCAGTGCAATGTTGGCCTCGCTGCCGCCGTAGCTGGCCTCAAAGCCGGATGCCATACGGATCTTCTCGTAGTTCGGCGGGGTCAGGCGCAGCATGATCTCACCGCAGGTGATGAATTTCTGGCCGGGGGTATCGTTGCCAAGGATCGGGTTGAAATGTTCCATAACGCTCCTCCTGATATTTACAGCTCATCAGAGTTCTGTTAACACATCGTTGTATCCATTATAATCCGACCCGGATGGGATTGCAAGCACTTCCGCGGGGATGCAAGAGAAAATAATCAGCTTTTTTTGGGAGATTTGACGAATTCATACCCCTGTCAAATCGAAAGAAGGCGTATACTCTTCCTTTGCGCTGCTCTTCTGCTGCATGTAGCCCTGCGCCAGCCCCTTGTCCATGGCATAGTTGACCACCCGGCGGTATTCATAGGTGGTAATGCGCCGTCCGATGCCGTGCTCTGCGGCTTTGTAAAACGGTGTGTACTGGCTCATGACGCTGGGGATGAAGCATCCGGGGTCTGCATCGTTCCACGCGGCCATCTGGTCAAGCACCGCAAAGCTGTCGTCAACATGGCCGGGCAGGGCAAGGTGCCGCAGAATGACCCCCTTTTGCAGGATGCCCTCTGCATTGAACACCGGGTGCCCGGCCTGTGCCATCATGGCTTCAATGGCGGGCTTTGCCTGCGCAAAATAGTCCGGTGCAGAGGAAAGCTCTGCCGAGAGGGCGGAGGAGACGTATTTCAGGTCGGCCAGCCAGATGTCGATGTATCCGCGCCATGCTTCCACGCTTTCCACCGTTTCGTAGCCGCCGGTGTTGCATACGATGGGCAGATGCAGGCCCTTAGCCCGGGCAATATCCAGCGCGGCAATGATCCAGGGCCGCCACTGGCCGGGTGTGACCAGATTGATGTTGTTGGCACCCTGCTCCTGCAGATTCAGGAAAATCTCTGCCAGATGTTCCACGCTGATCTCCTTGCCAAGGCCCTCGGCGCTGATGGGATAGTTCTGGCAGAAGCAGCATTTGAGGGTGCAGCCGGAAAAGAACACCGTGCCGCTGCCCTTTGTGCCGCTGATGCATGGCTCCTCCCAGTAGTGCAGGGCAGCGCGGGCTGCTTTTAAGGTGCCGCCCGCGCCGCAGAAACCGGTGCGTCCGGCAGCACGGTCGGCCCCGCACCGGCGCGGGCAGAGGGTGCAGGAAGAGGGAACGGAGACGAAATCGCTTTTCGGCATAATATCCAAAGTCCTTTGCTGAAAGTTTGTCAGCCCCAGTATACCACTTTTCGCCCCGGACGTGCTATACTATAAGATAAGGAAAAAATAATACATATGGAAAGCAACATCTTTGCAAGGTCCGTGTGGCGGACTGCGGCGGAGAGAACGTTGTGATGGAGGAGACCATGCGCACCGAAACCGATGAGATCCGCGATAATCTCAAGTATCTGACCCTGCTCTCGCGGGATTATCCTTCGCAGGCGGCGGCAGCCAGCGAGATCATCAGCACGCAGGCACTGCTCAAGCTGCCCAAGGGTACCGAGCACTTCATGAGCGACCTGCACGGCGAGAATGAAGCTTTTGTGCATATTCTGAATTCCGCTTCCGGTGTCATTCGCGAAAAAGTAGATCAGGTGCTGGGCGATACCGTGCCAAAGCATACCCGCGCCGAGCTTGCAACGCTGATCTATTACCCCAACGAAAAGCTGCCCCAGCTCAAGGCACGCTGTACCAGCGAGGAAGCGCTGGATCAGTGGTACACCGAAACGCTGCTGAGGCTCATTGATATCTGCCGTCTGGTGTCCTCCAAGCATACCCGCGACCATGTGCGCAGATGCCTGCCTGCCAGCTGCGGCTACATTCTGGACGAGCTGCTCCACGCCCATTTTGAGGATCACGACAAGGACCTGTACTACGGCCAGATCGTGGGCAGCATCATTGAAAATGGCCGCGCCGACCGCTTTATCGTGCGGCTGTGCGAGCTGATCAAGCATCTGGCAGTGGACAAGCTGCACATCGTGGGAGACCTGTTCGACCGCGGCCCACGCCCGGATATCATCCTCGATCTGCTCATGCGCCACCACAATGTGGATATCCAGTGGGGCAACCACGATGTAGTATGGATGGGTGCCGCTGCGGGCAGCCCCATCTGCATCTGCACGGTGCTCAAGACCACGCTGGCTTATCATAACCACGGAATGCTGGAGGACTGCTACGGCATCAACCTGCGCCATCTGCAGCGCATGGCCGAGCAGTTCTACGGCAATGATGATCTTTCCATCTGGATGCCTCATACCGATGCAGCCCGCGGCCCCTACACCAGGGGAATGCTGCACCGCTGTGCCGTGATGCACAAGGCCATCAGCATTCTGATGTTCAAGCTGGAGTGCCATGTCATCGACCGCAACCCGGACTTCCAGATGCAGGAGCGAGATTATCTGCGCCGCATCGACTGGGAAAAGCACACGGTAAAGATCGGCGAAAAGGAGTATCCGCTGCGGGATACCTCGTTCCCCACGGTGGACCCCGCCGACCCGGCCGCACTGCACCCGGATGAACAGCTGGTGCTGCGCAAGCTGGTGCAGTCCTTCCGCCAGAGCGAAAAACTGCAGCAGCATGTGGAATTTCTCTATGCAAAGGGCAGCGTGTACCACATTGAGAACGGCAACCTGCTCTACCATGGCGCTGTGCCCATGACCAGCTGCGGCACCTTTGCCATGGAGCGCTTTGAGGGCCACCGCTACTCCGGCCGCGCACTGATGGACTACTGCGATGCCCGCGCCCGCCGGGGCTACTATGCACCGGAAGGCAGCGCTGCCCGCCAGAGCGGACAGGATTTTTTGTGGTATCTGTGGTGCGGCAAGCTTTCACCGCTGTTTGGCCGCAGTGCCATGACCACCTTCGAGCGGCTCTATGTAGAGGACGCTTCCACCCACACCGAGGTGAAGGACCCCTATTATACATGGTATAACGATGAGGCCGTCTGCCGCCGCATTCTGGCCGAGTTTGGCCTGCCCGGTGCCAGCCACATCGTCAACGGCCACGTGCCGGTGCGGGAAAAGAACGGCGAAAGCCCCATCAAGGGCGGCGGACGGCTGGTGGTGATCGACGGCGGTTTCTGCCGTGCCTACCACGAAAAGACCGGCATTGCGGGCTATACGCTGGTGTATTCCAGCCGCACCATGTCCCTGCGCACCCATCAGCCCTTTGAAAGTGCCGAGAAAGCGGTGAAGGATAATCTGGATATCATTTCCCAGAAAAACATTCTGGAGACCGAAAATCATCGCATTCTCGTGGAGGACACCGACGAGGGCGAGGTGCTGCGGGAGCGTGTGCACGACCTCAAGCAGCTGGTGGCTGCCTACCAGCTGGGCTGGATCACTGAGACTCGGTGCGAAGACCACATCTGGTAAAGAAAGCGCAACAGCAATGTATCTGGTTTTTGTAAAATACCTGAAAAAGAAATCAAAATTTTGGAATATCCTGCGCGAAAATGGGCAAAACAGAAAATAATAAAACAACACCAAACGGGGCTTTGCTTTTTTGTGAAAGTTGTGTATAATAAGATAGCTGTACGTGTACGGCCTTATGGCCCATGCACATCAGGCAGCTTTTATGGAAAATGCTTTCAGGAACCTTAACAGGCCTGCGGCTGCGGGCCTCCGACAAGGAGATCATAAAATTGGAGAAATTTGTTATTACGGGCGGCAAGCCCCTGCACGGCGAAGTTACCATTTCGGGTGCCAAAAATGCGGCGGTGGGCATCCTGCCTGCAACCATTCTGGCTGCGGATGTCTGTGTGATCGAGAATCTGCCGGATATCAGTGATGTGGCGGTGAGCCTGAAGATCCTCAGCGTTCTGGGCGCACAGATCAAAATGATCAACCGCAACACCTACGAGATCGATACCACCCATCTGAACGGTACCAACGTCCCGGACGACCTGTCCCGCCAGATGCGCGCCAGCTACTACTTTCTGGGCGCACTGCTGTCCCGTTTTGGCAAGGCTCAGGTGGCCATGCCCGGCGGCTGCAACCTCGGCCCCCGCCCCATTGACCAGCACCTGAAGGTGTTCAGTGCTCTGGGCGCAGAGGACAGCGTGGACTACGGCATGATCACCGTGCGCGCCAAGGAGATGAACGGTGCACACATCTTCTTTGATAAGGTCAGCGTGGGCGCTACCATGAACGGTATGCTCTCCGCTGTAATGGCCAAGGGTCAGACCATTCTGGAAAACTGTGCCAAGGAACCCCATGTGGTGGATCTGGCAAACTTCCTGAATATGTGCGGTGCGAACATCCGCGGCGCAGGCACCGATGTGATCAAGGTGCGCGGTGTGGAAAAGATGCACGGCTGCACCTACAGCATCATCCCGGATCAGATCGAGGCTGGCAGCTACATGGTGGCTGCTGCTGCCACCGGCGGCGATGTTCTGGTGAAGAACGTCACTCCCAAGCATCTGGAACCCATTACCGAAAAGCTGCGCCGTGCAGGCGTGGAGGTGGAAGAATTTGACGATGCTGTGCGTGTGCGCCGCACCGGCGATATTCTGCCGCTGAAGATCAACACGATGCCGCATCCCGGCTTTCCCACCGACATGCAGCCCCTGATGGGCGTGCTGCTGAGCGTGGCCAAGGGCACCAGCACCGTGACCGAGAGCGTGTGGGACAACCGCTTCCGCTATGTGGACGAGCTGCGCAAGATGGGTGCCAACGTGCAGGTGGACGGTCAGGTGGCTGTGTTTGAGGGCGTGGATAAGCTCACCCCTGCACCGCTGCGCGCACTGGATCTGCGTGCAGGCGCTGCCATGGTGGTGGCTGCCCTGATGGCAGACGGCACCAGTGAGATCGAGGAGATCGGCCACATCGAGCGCGGCTACGAGAATATCGTGGAAAAGCTGCGCGGTCTGGGTGCAGACATCAGCAAGGTGGAGCGTATGCCCGCTGCACTGGATCAGGCACTGTAACTTATAAAAAGCAAACAGCCTGCTGCATATGCGGCGGGCTGTTTTTGAGTGTATCAGAGGTTTTTCATGGCAGAATTCATCTCGTTATATTCGGGTTCCTCCGGCAACAGCAGTGTGGTGCGCTGCGGACAGCGGTATCTCATTGTAGATATGGGCAAGGGCGTGCGCACTACCTCGGCGGCGCTCAAGGCGCTGGACCTTGCCGTCAGTGACTGCGACGGCATCCTTGTCACCCACGAGCACAGCGACCATGTGAAGGGGCTTTCCACCTTCCTCAAAAAGAACACGCTGCCGGTGTACGGTGCAGCGGCAACGCTGGATTTTCTGGACAGCAATGGCATTGTACCGGCCAGCTGTGAGCTGCACGAGCTGGAAGGCAGGGAAGAGGACGTGGGCGCGTTTGGCGTGCAGAGCTTTCCCACCAGCCACGATGTGCCCTGTGTGGGCTACCGCATCCACACCCCGGACGGCAAGACCATGACCATTGCAACCGACCTTGGCGTGCTCACGCCGCCGGTGCACGAGGCGCTTTCCGGCTGCGACCTTGTGGCACTGGAGAGCAACTACGACCTGCACATGCTGCGCAGCGGGCCGTACCCCTATTACTTACGGGCACGCATTGAAAGCACCCGGGGCCACCTTTCCAATGACGAGTGCTCGGCAAAGCTGCTGGAACTCATTCAGGAAGGGTGCAAAAAGTTTGCGCTGTGCCATCTTTCGCAGGAGAACAACACGCCTGCGCTTGCCCTGCAGACCGTGTTCAACACGCTGGGCGCGGCGGGCGTTGTGCCGGAGAAGGACTGCATCGTGCAGGCACAGCGCCGCAACGAAATGAGTCCGGTATTAGAGTTTTGAATAAAACAAACGGCAATGCAAATGCATTGCCGTTTGTTTTATTCAGCTGCTTTCTGTGTGCGGATGTCATCGCCTGCAAAAAGGCAGGGGACAAAGGCAGAAAGGCGGCTGGAAATTTTTTCGGTATACAGCTTTTCCAGCAGAGCACCGTCAGTGATGTTGGTGGTGACGATGGTGGGCAGCTTTGCACCCAGCCGGTTGTTGAGCAGACTGTACAGGCTGCTGATGAGGAAGGCGGAGTTGAACTCCGAGCCAAGATCATCCAGAATGAGCAGGTCGGCCCCGGCAGCGGTCTGCATCAGCGTTTCCTCCTCGCCTGCCGGGTCTGCACCAAAGTGCAGCCCTTCCAGCTTGGAGAAAAAGTCCGGGCTGGAAACATAGATCACATCGTAGCCCTTTTCCAGCACGATGCCCGCAATGGCAAGGGCCGCATGGGTCTTGCCAAGGCCCGCATTGCCAAACAGCATCAGGCTCTCGCTGTGGTGGTCAAACTCTTCCGCGTAGCTGCGCAGGTCTGCCAGCATATCGGCCATGTAAGGGCGGATGGCACCGCCCACCTTTTCATCGGCACGGTTCGGGTAATAGCGCAGCTCCATGGTGTCAAAGCTTGCAATGGACAGGCTGGACAGCGCCTCGATCTCCTTGCGGCGCAGCTGCTGCATCACCTTGTGCACGCACTCACAGGTGCGGCCATTCACGCTGCCGGTGTCCTGACATTTGGGGCAGACAAAGCGCGGCTCCAGTGCATCAGCGGGCCGTCCGCTTTGTGCCAGCAGGGCGGTCAGCTTCTGCTTTGCATCGGCAAGGGCGGCGGCAGCTTCGGTGCGGTCTTTGCCCGCAGCACCGGCCAGTGCGCAGCGGATGCCCCGCACCCGCACCTCTTCTTCTGCATGGCACAGGGCGGGAATGGCGGCTTCGGCTTCGGCGCGGGCATCCTCGGCTCTGGCTCTGGCCATCTGCCGCCGGGCGGCCACGGTGCGCATGGCTTCCTGATACAGTTCATTTTTGGTACGCATGGCTCCTCCTTATTCCGGCTTCTTTTTCAACGGACGGCGGCGGGCAGCATTCTTAAGAAAATCGTTGCCGCTGGGGGCTTCGCGGTCTACCCGGAGGTTCCGGCTGGCACCCGCAATGGCCACCGGGCTGCGCACATCGTGCACGGTGCGCAGGCCCTTGGCATTCCATGTTTTGAGGATACTGTTCCAGTACCACAGGTCGCGCTTGGCCCCGGCCTGCACGGCAGCTTCCTGCACCATGGCATCGTCGTAGCCGTAAACCTCGTACCAGCGTGCAATGGCCTTGCGCCCGCCAAGGGTCAGCTCGCTTTCCGGGATGTTCAGAAGGCCGCTGACATACTGCTCGCGGCTCTGGCGCAGTGCCAGCAGTTTGAGGTGGGCATCGGCCTGCTCACCGGTCTCCACGCCCTCGGTGCGCCACACCTTCAGCTCATGCACTACGGCGGCCATGGTGCTACGGCCGGTGCTGGCAACGTAGGCGGTGCACAGCATCACGGTCTCCGGCGCAAAGCCCTCCTGCATATAAAGGTTGACCAGCTTTTCCATCTCCCTGTGGGTCAGCGGACGGGCAAAGCCGGTCTGTGCGCAGTCGATCAGGCTGGAGATCATGGGGTCGGTGCGGCTGGCCGCAGCGATCTCGGCCCAGGTCATGGGTGCGGGGGCGCTGGGTTCCTCGCCCGGTGCAGCGTTCTCTTCGTACCGCTCCAGCAGGCCAGCGCCTGCCCAGAAGGAGAGGGCGCTCTCGGCGCTGATGCGGCTGCGCAACTTGAGGTCGGCACAGATCTTGTCCGGGTCGGTGATGCCGGTCGCCAGCACATACAGAGCCACGCGCACATTGTATTCTTCGGCGATGCCCAGTTTGGAAAACACCAGCTGCGGCACTGCAATGGTATCGCCCTTGAGTTCTTTTAAACGATAGATCATGTTTTATTCCTTCGGCTTGTCCGGCTCGGCTTCGGCAGCAGGCGGCTCCCACGGGTCGCTGTCCATCATGCTGGGGCAGTTTTTCCAGCGGTCAGGATCGGCATTGAACGCGTCCTGCAAAAAAGCGGCTGTGGCCTCCCGGCCCTCGTCGGTGAGCGGAAACACCTTCTGCACCCGCAGGGCAGGGTCGGTCTTTTCAATGGTCCAGGGGTCCGGCCAGTAGTCCACGGTGAGGATGCTTTCCTCCTTTACGGCACCCTCGCCGCCGTCCGGGTCCGGCACGGTGCGCTTGCCGGGGATCATCCGGTATCGCAGGCCGTATTCGTTGCCGCTGTAGGAATTTTTGCATTTGAAGTAATGCAGCAGGGGAACAAAGATCATGGCAGAGTCCTTTCGTATTTTGCAGGGAGCGGCTGTAAGCAAAAACGGCAAACCGATATTCCACGGTTTGCCGTTTGTTTTTGGAGCAGGGTACGGGACCCGAACCCGCCGCCTGCTGCTTGGGAAGCAGCCGCTCTACCGGATGAGCTAACCCTGCAAGTTGCTCATTTATTGTAGCAAAGAGGGACGGGATTGTCAAGGGCCGGAGAATGTCAGTTTTTCTGGGCATCGGTCAGGTCCAGCACCGGCGTGAAGGGGTCGAACACAAGGCCGGTGATGCCGTCCGCCACCAGCAGACGCCTGTTCTGGCCCAGCAGCGGCACCACGGCGCAGCCTTCCAGCAGCTGGCGCTCACAATCGGCCAGCAGGGCACAGCGGGTGCTGCCGGTCTGCTGGGCACTCTCGGCCAGACGCTGAGAGTAGATGGGGTCGGACCAGCCGGTCAGGCCGCCGCCCTCGGCCGTGAACTGCTGCAGCATCTGGTATACGCTGCCGCCTTCGGCGCGGATGGGAGCCAGCGCAATGGTGTAGCTGCCCGCTGCAAGGCGTTTGTCGAACTCCTCCTGCGGAACCTCTTCCACCGAGAAGAAAAGGGAGCAGTCCTTCTGCCATGCGCCGTTGATCTGCTCGGCCAGTTCGGTCAGGCCGGCTTCCTTCGGCAGCAGGATGGTCACGCCGGAAAAATCCGAGCTGGCCATGCCCTGCCGTGCATTCAGGTACAATGTACGGGGGTCGGTGATGGTGGGCAGCGGGTTCCCGGCAGACTTGCGGTAATCGATGCCGTCCACGGAAAGGCCGGTGGGCACAAGACCCTCGGCAGCGGTGTACAGACCGGAAGAGGGTACATCCACATTCTCCCGGGCGATGCCGGCAAGCGCCTGCCGCAGTTCCTGATCGGCAAACACAGAATCTTCGGCGCTGTTGAACAGCAGTGCCCAGGTGGTGTCGGAGTAAGCCACCGACTGCAGCGAGGTATCCTCGCCGGTGTCGTCCAGCGCGGCGGAGCATTTTTCGTCTGCAATGAGCTGGGCGGCGCTCTTGCCGGTGCTGCCGGTGTTCTGCACCAGACGCAGACTGCCGATCATGGGGGAGGAGACATCCCGGCGCAGGAACAGGCCGCTGGCCGTCCAGTTGTAAAGATAGAAGCTGCCGCTGGAAAGGGTGGTCTTGGCGGTCAGGCCGTAGGTGCCGCGGGTGCTCTCAAAAAATGCTTCATCGCAGGGCATGGCACCGGGCAGGGTGAGCTTGGCAAGGAAGTTGTCGTCCTTTTCACTCAGGCGGAACACCAGCGTCAGCGGGCCGGCGGCCGAAACGCCCAGCGTGCTGGCATCGGCTGTGCCAGCCAGCACGGCAGCACTGTTCTCAAGGGCGGCAAACTCCACGGCATAAGGGGAATTTGTCTGCGGCTGGAATATGCGCCGGAATGCAAACACAAAGTCCTCGGCAGTGATGGTGTGATCCGTGGAAGCGCCCTTGACGGCCTTGTAGGTCAGGCCGTCCTTGATCTGGAAGGTGTAGGTCTTGCCATCGGAGGAGATCGTCCAGCTCTCGGACAGATCGGGCACGATCTCGCCATCCGCTTTTTTGCGGACAAGCCCGCTGTAAAGGTTCTCACAGGCGATCACGTCCGGGGCAGCAGAAGCTACCTGCGGGTCAAGGTTTGCGGGAATGGTATCCACGAACCATGTAAAGCTTGGCGCACTGGAACTGCTGCCGCAGCTGGTGAGCGCAAGCAGGAACGCAGCAGCAAGCACTGCTGCGGTAATACGGAAGAACTGTTTCAAGGGGATGACCTCATTCTATGGTATTTGCGGAAAAAGGCTTCTTGTATACAAAAAGTACTCTGCTTCGACAAGTGTAGCAGAAACAGCGGCAAAATACAATTGCAGAATTGTGAATTTACCTTGCTTTTTGGGGCAAAAAGGGCGTTTTTCCGTTGCCAATTGCGGCTAAATGGACTATAATGGTACAGCGAAACATCTCTGCACCCGTTTTGAGGTGCGTTCTGAATACGATATTATGGAGGAGGAACTGTTTTTATGCAGAAGGATCAGCAGAAACTGATGGAACTCATCAAAGGCAAAAAAGTGGCCTTCATTGGTGCCGGTGTCAGCCACAAGACCCTGATCAAGGAGTTTGTGGAGCTGGGTGCCCATGTGACCCTGTGCGACCAGAAAAAGAGCGTGGAGGACTTTGGCGATTACGCTGCAACCATCAAGGAGCTGGGCATCGACCTGAGCCTGGGCGAAAACTATCTGGATGGCTTCAAGGGTCAGGATATCATCATGCGCACCCCGGGCTTTGTGGGCTACTTTGAAAAGCCCCTGCAGGATGCCATGGCCGCAGGCACCATGGTCACCAGTGAGGTGGAGCTGTTCTTCGACTTCTGCCCCTGCGAGATCGTAGCCGTGACCGGCTCCGACGGCAAGACCACCACCACCACCCTGATCTCCAAGTTCTACGAGGCCGCAGGCCGCAAGGTGCATCTGGGCGGCAACATCGGCGCAGCTCTGCTGCCCATGCTGCCCGAGGTGGCTCCCGAGGATGTGGCTGTGGTGGAGCTTTCCAGCTTCCAGCTCATCAGCATGCATTCCAGCCCCAACATTGCCGTGGTGACCAATGTTACCCCCAACCATCTGGACCACCACAAGGACATGCAGGAGTACATTGATGCCAAACGCAACATCCTGCTGTACCAGAAGCAGCCCTGCCGCGCTGTGCTGGGCTATGAGAATGAGATCAGCCGTTCCATGCAGTCCGACTGCAAGGGCAAGCAGGTGTGGTTCACCCGCCTGCACGATACCGACAACGGTGCCTTCCTGCGCAAGGAGGACAACATGCTCTGCATGGCCGAGGATGGCGTTGTGACCCCCTTCCTGGCCCAGAAGGACGTGAAGCTGCGCGGCCTGCACAACATTGAAAACCTGCTGGCTGCTGCCGCTGCCGTGTGGGGCGAGGTGCCTGTGGAAGCCATCCAGAAGGTGGGCAGCACCTTTACCGGTGTGGAGCACCGCATTGAGCCGGTGCGCACGCTGGACGGCGTGCTGTACTACAACGACTCCATCGGCACCAGCCCGACGCGCACCATTGCCGGTCTGCGCAGCTTTAACCAGAAGGTCATTCTGATCGCTGGCGGCTACGACAAGCACATTCCCTATGAGCCGCTGGCACCGGAAGTGGTGGCCCACGTGAAGAACCTTGTGCTGATGGGTGCCACCGGCCCCCGCATCGAAAAGGCTGTGCGCGAGGACCCGAACTTCAACGAAGCCGAGCTGCCCATCCAGCATGCCGACAACATGCAGCACGCTGTGGAGCTGGCCCGTGCCTGCGCAAAGCCCGGTGATATCATCATCCTGTCCCCGGCCAGCGCATCGTTTGACCTGTACCCCAACTTTGAGGTGCGCGGCCGCGAGTTCAAGAAGATCGTCAACGAGCTGAAGTGATCGCGCAGGTCAGCACAAAAGCCCACCGCGCCCGCTTTTTAAATGCCTGCCGGGGGAAATGGGTGCTGGGGGCGACCCTGCCGCTGGATCTTGCCCTTTTTAGCAAAAGCCAGCCGTGGCGATTCTATGCAGGGCCTACACTGGCGCTGGAACTCAGCGGCAGCACCGCATGGGCAGCAGGGCACGCAAACCCGGAAGAGCTGGCCAGCTTTCTGGCTTTCTGCGGGTGTGAGAGCATCATTTTAGACGAAAACGAATGCCCACCGCCTGCCGGGTGGTGCAAAGCTGAAACGCTGACTGTATTCGGCCTTGCACCCGGCAAGGCTCTGCCGCTGCCCGCTGCAGACGAGACGCTCTGGGCCGGACTGACCCTTGACAGAGAACCCTCTGCCATGGATGTGGCACGGGCGCTCTATCCGGCGGATACGGCAAAGCAGGAGGACTTTTACTCCGAACTTTGCACAAAGCGCACCCGCGGCAAAGCCCTTGTGTGGGCGCTGCGGCAGGGAAGTGAAACGATCTGCACGGTAGGGGCCTATGCCCTTGCGAACAGGCAGGCCTACATGGCCTGCGGGCAGACAGCCCGGCCTTTGCGGGGCAAGGGCATCGGCGGGCGGCTCATTGTGCAGATGGCGAACGAGCTTGCCGCCAAAGGGGAGCACCCGGTGTTTCTCTGCAGCCCGGAGCGGGTGCACTTTTATACCCGGCTTGGCTTTGAAAAGCTGGGGGAATATGCAAGATATGAACAAACTCCTTCAGTCAAAACCTGACGGTTTTGCCAGCTCCCTCAATGAGGGAGCCTTTGGCAGGACGGAAAAGCTTTCTGCATAAGTGAAACGTTCTGGTTTCGTCAGGAGCTCCCTCCCTGAGGGAGCTGGCGCACGAAGTGCGGCTGAAGGAGTCATTCCGACAGAAAGCCTGCGCTCTATAAAATCTATAAAATTAAGGAACCGTTATAATGTCAATGCTGAACCACTTTTTCAATTACAAACCCGAAGTTCTGGCGCTGGACGAAAAGGCTATGGAGCTGTGCCAGCCCTACTTCCGCCATATGGAGGAGATCCGCGATTTTAACCAGCTCAAAATGCTGAAAGCCTTTGCGGATACCCAGATGTCCTCTACCGATATGCTGGGTACCACCGGCTACGGCCTGTGGGATACCGGCCGCGCAAAGCTGGAGCAGATCTTTGCCGAGGTGATGGGCGCAGAGGATGCCCTCGTGCGCAGCCAGTTCCAGAGCGGCACCCACACGCTGGCTGTGGCGCTGTTCGGCCTGCTGCGGGCAGGGGACACCCTGCTGGCCGCCACCGGCCGCCCCTACGATACGCTGGAAGGCGTGATCGGTCTGGACGGAAAGGGCAGGGGCACCGGCACCCTGATGGATTACGGCATCCAGTACGATGAAGCTCCGCTGAAAGCCGACTTCACCCCGGACTACGACCTCATTGCAAAAAAGGCTTCAGGGGCTAAAGTGTGCCACATCCAGCGCAGCCGCGGCTATCTGCAGCGCAATGCCTTTGATCTGGAAACGATCCGAAAAATTGAGGATACCGCCCGCGCCGCAAACCCGGACATCATTATTTTTGTGGATAACTGCTACGGCGAGTTCACCCAGACGCAGGAACCCTGTCAGATGGGCGCAGACCTTGTGGTGGGCAGCCTGATCAAGAACCCCGGCGGCGGCATCGCTCCCACCGGCGGCTACATTGCGGGCCGCAAAGACCTTGTGGAGCTGTGCGCTTACCGCCTGAATGCGCCCGGTCTCGGCAAGGATCTGGGCTGCACGCTGGAAACGCCCCGTGATATGTATCTGGGCTTCTACTATGCGCCTGGCGTGGTGTGCGAGGCCATCAAGACCGCCATTTACGCCCAGTGTATGCTGGAGCTGCTGGGCAAAAATCCAGTGCCGCGCTACTGCGACGACCATAACGACATCGTCACCTGCTTTGATGCAGGCACTGCGGATGCGCTCATCGGCTTCTGTCAGGGCATTCAGGCTGCAAGCCCCGTGGACAGCTATGCCGCCCCGGAACCTTCTCCGGAGCCGGGCTATACCGACGAGGTGGTCATGGCAAGCGGCAGCTTTACACAGGGCAGCACCATCGAGCTTTCCTGCGACGGCCCGCTGCGTGAGCCGTACACCTGCTACCTGCAGGGCGGTCTGAACTTTGCTGCCAGCCGTGCAGGCGTGCTGCTGGCCATCCAGAAGGCTTATTTCAAGGACTGAAAAGGGGAGAGCGCATGCCTGTTTTAAGTGACCGTGTGTGGCTGAAGCACAATGTTCCGCAGGGCACCTATTTTGTGATGATCGATATTTCCGATTTTCTGGCGCTGCCCCAGTTCAAGGGCTGGACCGATCTGCAGTTCTGTGAGTGGATGATCCGGGAAGTGGGCGTGGCCGCTGTGCCTGGCTCCAGCTTCTTCCGGGAGCCGGTGAACCACCTGAGCCGGATGCACTTTGCCCGCGGCACCGATGTGCTGGACGAAGCCGTCCGCCGGCTGGAAAAGCTGCAGGCATTCCTGAAATAAAAGCAAAAAAACAACAACGCCGCAGGAAGTTTCCTGCGGCGTTGTCTCTTTCCCGATACTCTATACACGATTCATCACACGGCATGGCGCTGCACGGTGGGCATTGGCTCCACAAGAGCGGGATGCATCCCCTCGCGGTAGTCCAGGTCGCCCTGATCCATACCGCGCAGCAAGACCTCGGCGGTGGCAATGTTGGTGGCAATGGGTACGCTGTGCATATCGCACAGGCGGAGCAGATTCTGCTCGGTGATGCTGGCGGCATCCGCTTTCAGCGGGTCACGGAAGAACAACACCAGATCCACTTCGTTGCACGCAATGCGGGAAGTGATCTGCTGCACACCGCCCAAGCGCCCGGAGAGATAACAGTGCACGGGCAGGCCGGTAGTCTGCGCCAGCATCCGTCCGGTGGTACCGGTAGCGATGATTGTGTTTTTGGACAAAATGGCGCTGTAAGCAGTGCAGAACTGCAGTGCAAGCTCTTTGCGGGAATCGTGTGCAAGAATGGCAATCGTCATAGTACTCTCTCCTTTGCTGTCAGTATAGTACTGTATACGGCGAACAATTCATAGACGGAAAATGAAACACCGTGAAATCGTTATCAAAATTTCCAATATAGTTTTACCGCAACAAAACCGTGCTTGTCAAGAGTTTTTTATACTTTTTACCAGATAAAATAGAGAAAGTGAGATTATTGCTTTGTATGAATTGGAGAAAACTGGGATACAATCATCTATATCAGTGAGCGAATAGGAAAGGCAGATTGAAAACATAATTCAGCTTTTTGTCTTTATTGAAAGAACATTCCATGGGAATAAAACAAAAAAACAGGCTGGCGCAAATCGCACCAGCCTGTTTCGGAAAAAGCTTTTCAGTTTCGTTTCTAAATTATGAATATTATGGAGAAAACGCTCACTCCCGATTTCCGCACTGGAAAGGTGGGTTCAGCGGGCTTTAGCGGATCTGACCATTGCCGTGGATGATATACTTGTAGCTGCACAGCTCGGCCAGTCCCATGGGGCCACGGGCGTGGAGTTTCTGGGTGGAAATGCCCATTTCGCACCCAAGGCCGAATTCACCGCCATCCGTAAAGCGGGTGGAACAGTTCACATACACGGCGGCGCTGTCCACTGCGGCAGTGAACAGGTCGGCATGGGCCTGTGTCTGGGTCAGGATGGCTTCGCTGTGGCCGGTGGAGTGCTCAGCAATATGCCCGATGGCCTCCTCCACGCTGTCCACGACCTTGACCGCGAGGATGTAGTCCAGAAATTCGGTGTCAAAGTCCTTTTCTCCGGCAGGGGTGCCGGAGATGATGGCGGCTGCGCGCTTATCCAGCCGCAGTTCCACCGGGTGCAGGCCCTTTGCCGCGCGGTCCGGGCCAAGGCGCTGGGCCAGACGGGGAAGAAACTCCCCGGCAATGGCAGAGTGCACAAGGCACACCTCCTCGGCGTTGCACACGCTGGGGCGGCTGGCTTTTGCGTTCTCGATGATGTCCAGAGCTTTGTCCAGATCGGCGGTGTCGTCTACGTACACATGGCAGATGCCGGTGCCGGTCTGGATGCAGGGGACCTTGGCGTTCTGAACGCAGGCACGGATCAGCCCGGCACCGCCGCGCGGGATCAGCAGATCCACATAGCCTACAGCGGTCATCAGAGCGTTGGCAGAAGCGTGTGTGGTGTCCTCGATCAGGCAGACCGCTGTCTCGGGCAGACCGGCCTTTTTCAGGCCCTGCCGCAGAACGGTGACGATGGCGTTGGCACTGCGCCAGGCCTCCTTGCCGCAGCGCAGGATGCAGGCGTTGCCGCTTTTGATGGCAAGGGCAGCGGCATCGCTGGTCACATTGGGGCGGCTCTCGTAGATAATGGCGATCACGCCCATGGGCACAGCCGTCTTTTCAATGACAAGGCCGTTGGGGCGCTCCACCCGGTTCAGCACCCGGCCCACCGGGTCGGGCAGAGCGGCAACCTCGCGGATGCCCTGCGCCATGGCTTCAATGCGCGGTGCGGTCAGGGCCAGACGGTCCAGCATCACATCGCTGATGTGCCCTTTGGCAGCAGCCATGTCCTCAGCGTTGGCGGCAAGGATGGCCGCCTGATCGTCTGCGCTGCACAGCGCAGACGCCATGCCCAGCAGGGCCGCGTTACGGGCGGTGTTATCGGCCAGCGCAAGGGCACTTTTGGCGCTGCGGGCGGCTTCCAGAATTTCCTGTGTGGTCATGTGTTCAGTCCTCCTTGCGGGCCGCAAAGCGGGTGCCTGCGGGCTTGCCTGCGGCAATGTCGTACAAAAGCTCCGGGTGTGCGCCGTTGGCAATGACCATGTCGGCACCGCTGCCCGTTACCATGCGGGCGGCGCGCAGCTTGGTGGTCATGCCGCCGGTGCCAAGGGCCGAACCGGCACCATCGGCCAGAGCCATCACCTCGGGGGTGATCTCCTCCACCAGCGGGATGAGCTTTGCATCCGTGTGGGTGTGGGGATTGGCGGTGTACAGGCCGTCGATGTCACTCAGAAGCACCAACAGGTCAGCCTTGGCGCAGCAGGCCACGATGGCCGCTAGCGTGTCGTTGTCGCCAATGGAGGTGATCTCATCGGTGGCAACGGTGTCGTTTTCGTTGATGATGGGCAGGGCACCCAGCTCCAGCAGGCGGGACAGGGTGTTCTGAAAGTTCACGCGGCGTTCGGTGTGCTCCACGTCCACGCCGGTGAGCAGGATCTGCGCCACGGTGTGATTGTAGGCGTTGAACAGCCGGTCGTAGGTGTACATCAGCTCACACTGGCCTACAGCGGCGCAGGCCTGCTTGGTGGTGGTGTCCTTTGGGCGGGTTGGCAGTGAGAGCTTGCCCACGCCCATGCCAATGGCACCGGAGGACACCAGAATGACCTCATGGCCCTCGTTTTTCAGGTCGCTGAGCACCTTGACCAGCTGTTCCGTGTGGCGGATGTTCAGCCGTCCGGTGGCGTATGCCAGAGTAGAAGTACCTACTTTTACAACGATGCGCATGATATCCTTAACCCTTTCCCATTTCCTTTGTCTTATTGTACGAGGCGATCACGGCATCCATCACCGCACCGCGCAGGCCGTGCTCTTCCAGCACGCGCACGCCCTGAATGGTGCTGCCGCCGGGGCTGCATACAGCATCCTTGAGTTCGCCGGGATGCTTTCCGCTTTCCAGCACCAGCTTTGCGCTGCCCAGAACCATCTGCGCGGCATATTCCTGCGCTTTGGCGCGGGGCAGGCCGCAGGCCACGCCGCCGTCGGCCAGAGCCTCAATAAACTGGTACACCCATGCCGGGCCGCAGCCGGAAACGCAGCTGGCGGCATCGATCAGACTTTCCGGCACGGCATCCAGACGGCCCGCAGGAGCCATGATCTTGAGGAAGGCTTCTTCTTCCTCAGCGGTGACATTACTGGAACAGTACTGGATCATACCCTCACCCACCGAAGCCGGGGTGTTGGGCATGATGCGGATCACAGGAAAGTCCTCACCGGCCAGCTCCTGAATACGGGCGATCGAAAGGCCCGCTGCCATGCTGCACAGCACAAAACGGCTGGGGCGCTCGTCAAAGGTGAACTTGAGCGGCTGGAGCAGAGCTTCCATCATCTGGGGCTTTACCGCCAGAAAGATCAGGCCGCAGTCACCGGCCACCTCAGCATTGGTGGCTGTTTTGCAGCCCAGTTCTTTGGCCAGTGCCTGTGCCTTGGCCGCAGTGCGGTTTGCCAGAAAAACCTTCTTAGGGTCAACAGCTTTGCAAACGGCACGGGCGATGGCTCCACCCATGTTGCCGCAGCCCAGAAAACCAATGGTATCCATCATAGTTTGTACCCTCCCTCAAAACGGCACTTCAATCACAGCCGTCTGCTCCCATTCTAAGCGTAGAGGAATATAAAATCAAGGGCCTTTTCCGCTTTTTTGCCGGAAGAAGCCGCTTTTGCAGGCATTGTGCACCGCCGGAAGGGGTTTGGGGCTGAGAAACGGCTTTTGAAGCGAGAAACTGCCGGAGTGAAAACGCAGAAAGTCATTCATTGTTTACAAAATGGACAGAATCAATGCTTGCAATCGGAACGACTTTTGCGGTATTATAATGTACGAAGCTGCCGATCACCGTGCGCAGCGGGAAAAATTTCTACGGTCGGGAAAGGAAGGTTTTTGTGTCACAAACAACGAAGCGGGCACTGGAAGCATCGCTGAAAAAGCTGCTGCTGGAAAAGCCCCTCAATAAGATCACGATCAACGATATCACCGAGGACTGCGGCGTGAACCGCATGACCTTCTACTACCACTTTAAGGATATTTACGATCTGGTGGATTGGATCCTGATGGAAGATGCGGCCAAGACGATGGAAGGCCGCCAGAGCTTTGATACATGGACCGAAGCATTTCTGGACATCCTGCACCAGATCCGGGATAACAAAGCACTGGTACTGAACGTATACCGCTCTGTGGGTCGTGAACAGGTGGAGCAGTATCTGTACAAGCTTCTGGACCCTATGCTGAAGGAATTTGCGGATCGCGAATGCCGCGACATCACCGTGCAGGACGATGACAAGCAGTTTGTGGTGGATTTTTACAAATATGCGCTGGTGGGCGTGGTGCTGGAATGGATCCGCCGGGATATGAAAACGGATCCTGCTGTGATGGTAGAACGTACGGGACGGATGCTGCAGGGCGATCTGCGCCGCGCGTTATGCCGCCTTGCCAGCAGTAAGATCCATCTGGAACAGGACGGTTGAACCGGAAGAGCGACAAAATTTTATCATAATCCGCGCCGTGATGGGTTTTCTATCACGGCGCTTTTTCTGTTTATGGCAACTTGTGGGATAGAGTGGTAGAGTAATGGCATAGAAATAGAAAAAGAGATTTCCGAAAAATACCGTTTGGAGGAAAAGGATAATGAATACTTCTGTTGAGAGCCTGACTCATAAAATGCAGCGTGCTGCCGTTGGTAAAATGGTGGACGTGGTGCTTTCTCATGCCGATAAAGACCGTCAGAAAACCGTGGGACAGCTGGTGGATGTCGCAAAGCAGTTCTATGGCAGTTCGTTCAGCGCTGAAGCCTACGAACACGCCAGACAGACCCTGACCGACCCCGACAGCAAGTGGTCCAAGCTCATCAACTGTGTGCTGGATCAGACCGACCCCAACGTGGCCCGCACCATGGCGCTGAATCTGGGCTACGAGGCTTTCTTCCGCGGCACCAAGACCATCCGCGAGAACCGTGTGAAGTACCAGTGCAACATCCCCTGGCTGATCCTGTTCGACCCCACTTCCGCCTGCAATATGCACTGCGTGGGCTGCTGGGCCGGTGAATACGGTCACAAGAATAACCTCAGCTTTGAGGATATGGACAAGATCGTTACCGAGGGCAAGGAGCTGGGCGTGTACCTGTACATGCTGACCGGCGGCGAGCCGCTGGTGCGTAAGGCTGATATCCTCAAGCTGGCCGAGAAGCACAATGATGTGCAGTTTGCCATCTACACCAACTCCACCCTCATCGATGAGCCGTTCTGCAAAGAGGTGGTGCGTCTGGGCAACATTGCCTTCATGCTGTCCATCGAGGGCACCCCGGAGACCAACGATGCCCGCCGCGGTGAGGGGCACTATGCCGCTGTTATGCATGCTATGGATCTGCTCAAGGAGCACGGCATCGTGTTCGGCACGTCCATCTGCTACACCCGCGATAATATCGAAGCTGTTACCAACGATGAGTTCATGCGGTTCCTGTGTGAGAAGGGCGCACACTTCGGCTTCTACTTCCACTACATGCCCGTGGGCAACGATGCTGCTCCGGAGCTGATGCCCACCCCGGAACAGCGCCAGTATATGATCAAGCGCATCCGCTACCTGCGTTCGGAAGAGTGCGATATCCCGTTCTACCCGATGGACTTCCAGAACGATGGTGAGTTTGTGGGCGGCTGTATTGCCGGCGGACGCAACTACTTCCACATCAACTCGGCCGGTGACGCAGAGCCGTGCGTGTTCATCCACTACTCCAATGCCAATATCCACGACCAGAGCATTCTGGAAATTCTGCACAGCCCGCTGTTCATGGCTTATCACAACGGCCAGCCCTTCAACAAGAACCATCTGCGTCCCTGCCCGATGCTGGAAAACCCCGAACTGCTGCAGAAGATGGTGCACGAGACCGGTGCCCACAGCACCGACCTGCAGTCCCCGGAAAGCGTGGAGCACCTGTGCGAGAAGTGCAAGAACTATGCGGCCAACTGGCAGCCCACGGCGGACGAGATCTGGTCCCACACCAAGATCCGCGAGAGCCGCTACGAGAACTACAAGGACTGGAAGCCCTCGCAGCCCATTGAAAAGTAACGAAGGCAGACATCATAATGCAAACAAAGCCCAGGCGTTCCATTGAAGTGCGCTCCGTTAAGTAGGCAGAGAAATAATATCAGTTTTTGTTCGCCGTTTCCACAAGGAGACGGCGAATTTTTTTGTGCAAAAGTGATGGTTCTTTCCTGACATAAAAATACCCCCCAGAGTACGCAGAGTTTTTGTTTTACTCTGTCTACTCTAGGGGGAGCATATCACACTCAGAGAGGGTCTTGCTGTTTCATGAAAGAGTGGTTTTGAAAATTACCAGAACCAGTAGCGCTTTTTCAGCACAACATATGCAATGCCGATCAGAACCACTACAACACCACCGGCAATGAAGAAGGTCCAGTTGATATTGGCAAATTTCAGGTTCTGGTTGGTCAGCAGATAACGGCCTGCAGTATCGGCAGTGATGATGCCGTCGGTGTAGCTGTTCAGGTACTGCCACTTGTTGGAGACGGCGTTGTACAGATACAGGCGGGTATAGGTGCTCACATCCAGATCGATGCGCACCGAGCAGGGAAGAGCCTTGCCCTTGTCCAGCTCGAACTCGATGCCCTGATCGGACTCAGTCAGGATGAGCATGGTGTCCAGCTCACTGGTGGTGCTCTTGACACCGCTGCCTGCAATCTGCATGGTGTAGCCATCGCCCACCACGCACAGGGTCTTGCCGGTGGTGCGCAGCGCATTGAGGATATCACCGGTCACGGTAGGCACCTCGGCCTGTGTGAAAACGATCTCGTTGTCCTCACTGTCCTGAATGGCCTGCACAACGGGATCGATCTCGATGGGAGTATCGTTATCCGGTTCGGTGGAGCTGCTGTCCGAAGAATTATCGGAAGAAGATGCAGCCGAACGGTTGACGATGACCGTGACCATGGCGGATACAGTGCCATTGGAAACGGTAATGGAAGTAGCGCCGGTGCCCACAGCCGTGATCACGCCGCTGGGGCTGACCGTGGCAATGTTGCTGTTGGCGGACTTATAGGTGAACTTCTGGGAAGCGGAAGAAGGCTTGACACTGGCGGTCAGGGTGCGGGTGGCACCGGGCTTGAGCACAACGTAGGAAGGATTCACCGTGACGACCTGACCGCTGTTGGAAGAACCAGTGCTGGCGGTGCCGGTGCCGGTACCGGAGTTGGGAATACTCATGACCGTGACATTGGTGGTAGCAGTCACCGAACCGCAGGTAGCGGTAATGGTGGCGGTGCCGGGGGCAATGCCGGTAACACGGCCGAAATTGTTCACCGTGGCGACCTTCTCATTGGAAGAGGTCAGGGTGACGGTGGCATAGTTGGAAGCCGAAGTAGGCCGCACCTGCAGCTGTGCCGAGACCGAGTTGCCAACATAGATGGTGTTGGAGGAAAGGGAAAGGTCCATCTCGGTAACGATCATGGAAGAATCCATGGAGACAACGATGGTATAGGCACAGATCTGGTTGCCTGCGGCAGCGGTGATGCGGGTGGTGCCTACGCCCACAGCCTGCACGACACCGGAGTTGCTCACGGTCAGGATGGAAGTATCGTCCGAGATAAAGACAACCGAGTCGGTAGAGTTGCGCGGACGCACCACAGGAGACAGCTGCTGAGAGGAACCCAGCAGCATGTTGGCGGTATAGCTGCCGGCCTCAATGCTTTCGGCAGGCACGTCCTGATCCCACGGCATGGCAACGCCGCTCAGGGCAAGGCCGGAGACAGGGCTTGCTGCGGCCGCAGACACAGCTGTGCCGCAGGCCAGCAGGCAGAGCGCTGCCGCACAGACGGCCAGTTTTTTTGCGGTTGATTTCATAGTAAGTGTACCTCTTTGGGTGATATAACGGCGGCTGGCAGTCAGCACAGCTCCGGTTTAGCGGAACAGAACGCCCAGGGCTTCCATTGCGTACTCGAAATAGGTGACCTGATCGTACTCCACACGGGCAGTAACGCTCATGCCGTTGGAAAGATCCACCTTGTCGCCGCTGCGGCTCACCACATAAGTGGCATCGGGCTTAATGGTCATCTTATAGTAGGAAGCGTTGGAGCTGGCCGTCACGTCACTGTCAATGGCCGTTACAGTGCCGGTCAGGGTGCCATAGGAATACTCCGAAAGGCCGGTAATAGCGATCTTGCACGAGTCACCCACATGAAGCAGCGGGCGGTCATTCACGGTGACCATGGCAACGATCTCCAGATCGTCGTTCTCGCTGGCAACAGTGGCCAGCGGGGAGCCTGCGCTCAGCACCATGCCCTCTTTGTAAGGAGTATCCATGTGGATCACACCGGAGGTTGGGGCGTAGATGTAGTAATCGTTGGCACCGGTGTTCAAGGCATCGAGCTGAGCCTGAATGTTGTCCACGTTGCTCTGTGCGCTGGTAATGCTCTGGGAGATGGACTGCATGGTGGAGTAGTACAGAGCTTCTACTTCGCTCTGGCTCTGCTCCATCATGGTCTTGATCTGAGCATCGGAGTAACCGGCAGCCTGATAGGCCGTGGCATCAAAGGTCTTCTGGGAGACCTGGCTCTTGTAGGTCTCGTACTGATAGTAGTAGGGCTGATCTTCGGGGTTTGTCTCGCTGAAGTAGTTGGTATCATCCTGCACGCACTGCAGCAGCTTGTTGTACTGGTCCAGCTGGGTCTGGTAGATCTTGAGCTGGCTTTCCAGGTTATCCTGCTGCATGTCGATATCCGTGCTCTTGATGTGGGCCACGAGGTCGCCCTCGTTCACATAGCTGCCCTCCGAAATATACATCTCGGTAATGGAGCCGGAATAACTGGACATGATATAGGTTTTATTGCTGGCCTGCACGGTGCCTGCGTTCTGGCTGACATAAATGCGGTTGGTATGGGTGCTCCACACCACCAGAAACAGCATGAAGATGCCCACCAGAATGACAAAAGCGTAGCCATAAGGCGGCAGCTTTTTTTCCATCATGATGCGGCGGTCCTGCAGATCCGAAAGGTTCTGAACTTTAATCGTCATAATTACTTGGTCTCCATAAAGACATCGACCACGGCATCATCCTCATCCTGATTGACATAGATGGTATAGGAGGTGCCGGTCAGTTTCTGCTCATTCTCAAAAGCGTGGACCTGCAGCTTGTAGGAAGCCAGCTGACTTTCGGGCATGGGGCCGGTGTAGTGGGCATACAGGCAGTTCTTCACGCGCAGAATAGCATCCATATGGTAGTCCTGCTCCATCTGGCCGATGAACTGGGTAGCCTGCTGCATCATGTACAGGTGCATCTGACGGTCCTCACCAACCACCATGGCCTGCACAATGGGGCCAATGGGCTGTGCGTTGTTGCTCTTGATAAAGTTGTGCATCTGGGTCAGCACCACGGGCAGGCTGGCCATCTCTTCCGGATGGATCTCACGGGAGAGCACATTGGTGAGCTTCAGGGTCTTGTTCTCGGCTACTTTGATCTCTTTCATGTTGAATACCTCGGTTCCTTTTCAGATTTACCTCAGAAGAGGCAGTAATAGGCAATCGAGAAAGGGGAGAAAACCGCTGCAGAGAGTAGCTTCCTCTCCGCTCCCGATCGCCTACTACTTATAAAAGTAATAGGGATCTTGCGAATAAAATGTGCCCGGAGGCGTTTTGCCTCCGGGCACACCATAGTGAGGCATAGTCACCTGAGCAGGCAGGGCCTGTTCAGGATAACACCATCTACTTCTACTAAACAGAAAGTCTTTCTAGCTCTTTTTTATCTGACACAGCAAAACTATGTCAAACCAAGCTATCCATCAAGAATTACTCCCTTTCATATGTAACCGGGTGCGCACCCGGCTGCAACACATCAATAGGTGATCGACTCACCGTCGTCATCCTCTTCCACCACGGCCTGCATGACAGACTGCTTGGGCTCTGCCTTTTTGCTGCGGTAGATACCCTGCTGCATGTTCCAAAGCTCGTAGTACTTGCCTTCCTTGGCAAGCAGCTCCTCATGGGTGCCGCGTTCCACGATCTGGCCGTGATCCATCACAAGGATCAGATCACAGTCACGAACGGTGGACAGGCGGTGCGCCACGATCAGCATGGAACGATCTGCAAGCTGATCGTAGATCATGTTGAAGATCAGATTTTCCGTAGCAAAGTCCAGATTACTGGTGGATTCATCCAGAATGTAGAGGTTGGAATCCTTCAGGAAAGCGCGTGCCAGCGCAATGCGCTGCTTTTCACCGCCGGACAGGCCATTGCCTGCTTCCTCCAGATAGGTGTTATATTGCAGGGGCAGGTGGCGGATAAAGTCGTGTGCATCTGCTTTCTTGGCAGCTTCCTTGACTTCGTCCATCGTAGCGTCCATACGGGAAACGCGGATGTTATCATAAATGGTCTTGCTGAACAGCTCAACGTTCTGCGGCACATAAGAAATTGCGCGGCGGACAGAATCATTGGTGTATTCAGCCAGATTCACACCGTTCAAGTCGATCTCGCCATCTTCCGGCTCATAATACTTGAGCAGAAGCTTGGTGATCGTGGATTTGCCGCTGCCGCTGCTGCCCACCAGTGCGACCTTTTTACCGGCCGGAATGGTAAAGCTGATGTGATCCAGTGCAGGGGCACGGTTGCCATAACGGAAAGTGACATCCTTGAACTCGATATCGCCCTCCACCTTGTCCAGATCGGTGCGGTCTTCGTCGCCGACCGTCTCGGAGGGATAATCCATGATCTCGCCCAGACGCTTCATGGAAATGCTGGCCTCCTGAATCTGCATCTGCAGACCGATCAGGTTGCTCAGCGGGGAAGTAAAGTAAGAGGACAGTGTGCTGAAGGCCATGAATCCGCCCAGTGTCATCTCACCCTTCAGAACCTGACTGATACCCACATAGGTGGTCAGCATGCTGAAACCGGTGGAAATGAAGGAGGAAATCAAGCCCTGCGTGGTGCTGATCTTGCTGGAGCGCAGGCTGATCTTCAGGCTCTTGATGTACTCACGCTCGAGGTTCTCCATTTCGGTATCCTCGTTGGCGTTGCACTTGACCGTCTCAATGCCGCGCAGGCTTTCGATCATCTGGCTGTTCAGTGCAGCGGACTGCACCATGGTCTCTTCGTTGATCTTTTTGTAAGGCTGCTTGTAGATCAGCACCAGCAGAATGCTGACCAGAGCCATGAACAGCGAGATCGAGAAGAGCATCGCATTCATGCGGAACAGGATGATACCGGTGATAATGGCCATCGAGATATCCATGATCAGACTCAGCGCAATGCTGGTGAAGATGGATTTGATGGTGTTTGCATCCGAATAACGGGTGGTGATATCACCAGTCTTGCGGGTGGCAAAGAACTTCATGGGCAGATGGAAGATATGCCCGAAGTAACCCAGCATCAGCGGAATATCGATCTTGATGGATAGGTGGATCAGAACCCACTGCCGGACAAAGCCCACCAGCGTATTGGTGATGCTGACCATGCTGAACACAAGGATCAGCGTGACCAGCAGATTGTCTAGGCCATATGGCAAGACCTCGTCCATCAGGATCTTGTTGAACATGGAGGAGGCGATGCCCAGGATCGTAACGATCAGAGAACTCAGGATCGCATAGGCAAAGAGTTTTTTCTGGGGCAGCAACAGGTCGATGTAACGCTTGAACATGCCGCCCTTTTCGATCTTACCGCCCTTGAACTCCGAGGTGGGGTTCATCAGCAGCAGAACACCGGTAAAGTTCTTGTAGAACTCATCCAGAGAGATCTTTTTCAGCTCACTGCCGGGGTCGCCGATCACGACGTAATCCTTGCACTTGTGTTTTTTGCCGTTCTTCTCATCTTCCTTGGCGGCTTCGGCTTCTTTCAGCATGTGCCGACGACGCTCACCGTCATCTTTGATGGTGGTTTTTTTAAAGACGACCACAAAGTGGGCCAGACCCTGATCGGTGATGACCTGCGCAATGCAGGGCAGCGAAAAATCGCTGAGGAAATTTTCACGGTCTACGCGAACCGCTGCAGTGGTGAAACCCAACTCATTAGCGGCTTTCTGCAAACCAACAAGGTTCGTGCCTTTCAGGTCGGTACCCATCATATCGCGCAGGCGGGTGATGGTAACTTCCTTTTTGTAATGGAGGCACACCATTGCGAGGCAGGCAGCCGCACAGTCAGTGGTGTCGTGCTGCCGGACATAGGTATAACGCATAGATGCTTCCTTTGATCATATACAAATTTATTCAAACAGCGGCAGGCGTTTTGAAGAAGCGGCCTGCCGCAGATCTGACAACGTGAAAAGAGCCGGAGCCTGAAACAACAGCACAGAGACCGGTGCTTTGTCCTGTCCTGCGGAGAACCATGACAAAACACCGGTCGGCTGCTATCAAAAGAAGGGAGCACCTACCCTTTGATCTGTGTGCCGGACTTTGGAAAAACAGATACAAATTCCCAAAGCTTATAAGCAGTATACCACAATGTGACATCTTCTTCAAGTAGTCAAATTTTAAGAAATCATTATGCTTGATGCTTTTTTCGCATGAATGCTGTGTTTTTGGGACAGAGAAGCCCAAAAACAGAGGAGAAACACGACTGCATGGCTGTACAGAAAAGGGGTGTAGTATGGGACAAACAAAAAAGGCAATGTTCTGTGGAACATTGCCTTTTCTTCTGGCGCCTCTTGCCTGACTCGAACAGGCGACACCCTGATTAACAGTCAGGTGCTCTAACCGACTGAGCTAAAGAGGCAGATCACATTTGTGACTGCGAGAGATATTATACCGCATAAGAATGCCTTTTGCAAGCCTTTTTTAAAAAATGAATCATTTTTGGCAAAATAAAACCGTCCTGCAGTGTTTTGAAACGCTGCAGGACGGTAAAGTACATATTATAAAAGAAGGAAAGGCTTATTTCAGCTTGCTCTTGGCCTTCATGCGCTGCTCGTGGTTCAGGATCTGCTTGCGGATGCGCAGATTTTCAGGAGTGACCTCCAGCAGCTCGTCCTGTGCAAGGAATTCCAGGCAGCCTTCCAGGCTGAGCTTGCTAATGGGAATCAGGCGCAGAGCATCATCGGAGCCGGATGCACGGGTATTGGTCAGGTGCTTGGTCTTGCAGACGTTGACATCCACGTCCTCGCCGGAAGCGGTGTAGCCAATGACCATGCCCTCGTAGACCTTCTCACCAGCGCCCACCAGAAGGGTGCCGCGCTGCTGAGCATTGAACAGACCGTAGGTGACAGCCTCGCCGGTCTCAAAGCTGACCAGAGAACCGGTGGAGCGGTTGGCGATCATGCCAGCCCAGACATCGTAACCGTCGAAGATCTGGTTGATGATGCCTTCGCCATGGGTATCGGTCAGGAACTGGTTGCGGTAGCCGAACAGGCCGCGGCTGGGCATACGGAACTCCAGACGCACGCGGTCGGTGCCCAGAGATTCCATCTGCTGCAGGATAGCCTTGCGCTGGCCCAGACCGGTCATGACAGCGCCCTGATACTGGGTGGGCACATCGATGACGACATGCTCCATAGGCTCATAGGTCTTGCCGTCGATGACCTTGGTCAGAACGTGCGGGGGAGAGACCTGCAGCTCATAACCTTCACGGCGCATGGTCTCGATCAGGATGGACAGGTGCATCTCACCACGGCCCATAACGCGGAAGGAATCGGTGGTGGCGGAATCCTCCACCTTCAAAGCGACATCCTTCAGCAGTTCCTTCTGCAAACGGTCACGGATCTGGCGGCTGGTGACGTACTTGCCCTCGCGGCCGGCCAGCGGGCTGTCGTTGACGGAAAAGGTCATTTCAACAGTAGGATCGTTGATTTTCACGAAGGGCAGCGGCTCCACATTGGAGGGGCTGCACAGGGTATTGCCGATGGTCACGTCGGGCAGGCCGGAGAAGGCCACGATATCGCCGGCGGTAATGTTATCGCAGGGCTGACGGCCATTGGCCTGAAAGTCGTACAGCTTGGTCAGACGGCCGCGCATCTTCAGATCCTGATTGTGCCAGTCACAGACGACAACTTCCTCGCCCACCTTGGCAACGCCGTTCTGGATGCGGCCAATGCCGATGCGGCCCACGAAGTCGTTGTAGTCCACAGAGGACACCAGCATCTGGAAGGGAGCCTCGGGGTCGCCCTCAGGCGGCTTGATGGTGCTCAGCAGAGTATCGAACAGAGGGATCAGGTCGGTGCCGGGCACATCCGGGTCCAGGCTTGCGGTGCCATCACGGCCACAGCAGAACAGCATGGGGCAGTCCAGCTGCTCATCGGTGGCACCCAGATCCATCAGCAGGTACAGAACTTCGTCGATGACTTCCTTGATGCGGGCATCGGGGCGGTCGATCTTGTTGATGGCCACCACCAGACTCAGGTTCTGCTGCAGAGCCTTCTGCAGCACAAAACGGGTCTGGGGCATGCAGCCTTCGGCGGCATCCACCAGCAGCAGAACACCGTTGACCATCTTCAGCACGCGCTCCACCTCGCCGCCAAAGTCGGCATGGCCCGGAGTATCGACAATATTGATCTTGACACCCTTGTAGGTGCAGGAGCAGTTCTTGGCCAGAATGGTAATGCCGCGCTCACGCTCGATATCGCCGCTGTCCATGACGCGCTCAGCCACGACCTGATTATCGCGGAATGCGCCGCTCTGACGCAGCATTGCGTCCACCAGGGTGGTCTTGCCGTGGTCAACGTGAGCGATAATGGCAACGTTGCGCAAATCGTTACGAACCATAAAATTCAACCTCTCTATTATTAAACTCATAAAATACGAACGAACGTCATACAAGTTTAAGTTTATAACAGGAAGGGGTGGTTTGTCAAGATTGTATAAAAATTTTTTCAACCTTTCGGCAGAATGCCTGAGAAAAGCCATGCGATTTGTGCGGCGTGTACCTTTAAAATATGCTATACTAAGGGTACAGAAGAAATAAAGCCGGAGGTGTTTTTATGAAGATCACATTTCTGGGCGCGAACCATGAGGTCACCGGCAGCTGCACTTTGATCGAAGCGGCTGGGCAGCGCTTTTTGATCGACTGCGGCATGGAGCAGGGCAAGGACGTATACGAGAACCAGCCCATCCCGGTGGCACCCGGCGAGATCGACTGGGTGCTGGCCACCCATGCACACATCGACCATACCGGTATGCTGCCGCTACTGGTGCGCAACGGCTTCCGCGGCAAGATCTATGCCACGAACCCCACGGTGGAGCTGTGCGGCATCATGCTGCGGGACTCGGCCCATATTCAGGAATTTGAAGCGGAGTGGAAAAACCGCAAGGGCCAGCGCTCCGGCGCAGAACCGGTGGAACCGATGTATACTGTGCAGGATGCTGAAGCAGCCATGAAGCTGTTTGTGGGCAAGGCCTATGAGCAGCGCTTCCAGCTTGCACCGGGCATTGAAGCCCGCTTTGTGGATGTGGGCCATCTGCTTGGCTCGGCCAGCATAGAGCTTTGGATCACCGAGGGTGAGACCACGACCAAGCTGGTATTCTCCGGTGATATCGGCAATCTGGATCAGCCCATCATCAAGGATCCTGCTTACATCAAAGAGGCGGACTACGCCTTTATGGAATCTACCTACGGCGACCGCAGCCACGGCCCGAAGCCGGACTATGTGAGCGAGCTGACGAAGATCCTGCAGCGCACCTTTGACCGGGGCGGCAATGTGGTCATTCCAAGCTTTGCGGTGGGCCGCACGCAGGAGATGCTCTACTTTATCCGTGAGATCAAGGAAAAGGGCCTTGTGAAGGGGCACGGCAACTTCCCGGTGTACATTGACAGCCCGCTTGCCATCGAGGCGACCCGCATCTTTAAAGATACCGACCCGGACTGCTTTGATGCGGACACCCGCGCTCTGCTGGAAAACGGCATTGATCCGATCACCTTCCCGGGGCTGTGCGTCACGGTGACCAGCGATGAATCCCGCATGATCAATGCAGACCGCGTGCCAAAGGTCATCCTCTCGGCCAGCGGTATGTGCGAGGCAGGCCGCATCCGCCACCACCTCAAGCACAATCTGTGGCGGCCGGAGTGCACCATTCTGTTCGTGGGCTATCAGGCGGTGGGCACGCTGGGCCGCACCCTGCTGGAAGGTGCCACGACGGTAAAGCTGTTCGGTGAACCCATTGAGGTGCAGGCAGAGCTGTGCCAGCTCACCGGCATGTCCGGCCATGCGGACAGAGAAGGTCTGCTGCGGTGGGTGAACTCCTTTGAGCAGAAACCAAAGCGTGTGTTCGTGATGCACGGCGAAGATGAGACCGAGGACCACTTTGTGCAGACCTTGACGGAACAGGGCTTCACTGCCTGCGCACCCTACAACGGTGCACAGTGGGCCATCGGAGCCGAAGGGGCCGTCTGCCTGCAGGAGGGCACGAGAGCCCGCATTGAGCACAAGGCGAATGAAGGCCAGAGCCGTGTCGCCAGTGTGTTCCAGCGGCTGGTCAGCGCCGGCAAGCGCCTGCTGCGGGTCATCGAGCACAACGAGGGCGGCGCAAACAAAGACCTTGCCAGGTTTGCCGACCAGATCAATGCCCTGTGCGATAAGTGGGACCGATAAAGCAAAACAAAAGCACCGTGACCCAAAAGGCCACGGCGCTTTTTTGCATGGAGCGGGCAATGGGAATCGAACCCACCTCCTCAGCTTGGAAGGCTGATATACTAGCCGATGTACGATGCCCGCATTTACGAACGATATTATAGCATGTTCCGGCACAAATGTCCAGCCCAATTTTTGTGTGTTCCTTAAAGCACCGGAAAAGAATGCCGGAACGGCCTTGCTTTTCCATACGGCTCTGCTACAATAGAAAAGAACGGAGGGAGAGAGGATGGAGCCGGAAGCAGAGATCATTCGTGCGCAGCTGTTTGCCTTGCAGGATGAAGCATACCGCACCTTTCACAGTGCGTTGATGCCCACCGTGCCGCCGGAAACGGTGATTGGCGTGCGCGTTCCGGCTCTGCGCAGGCTGGCAAAACAGCTCGCGGGCACAGCGCAGGCAGAGGTGTTTTTACAGGCCCTGCCGCATGGATACTACGAAGAGAACAACCTCCACGCGTTTCTGATCGAACTTATCCGGGACTACGACAGGGCGCTGGCTGAAACGGAAGCGTTCCTGCCCTACATCAACAACTGGGCCACCTGTGACTGCTTTTGCCCCAAAGTGTTTGCAAAGCACAAGAAGGAACTGCTGGTGCCCATTCGCCGCTGGCTGGATTCGGGCGAGGTGTACACCGTGCGCTATGGCATGGAGATGCTGATGCGCTATTATCTGGACGATGCATTCCGGCTGGAATATCTGGAATGGGTGGCCGATGTGCGCAGCACGGAATACTATATCAATATGATGCGGGCATGGTATTTTGCCACAGCACTGGCAAAGCAGCCGGATGCCGCGCTGCCGTGGCTCACAGAAAAGCGGCTGGATCTGTGGACCCACAACAAAGCCATCCAGAAAGCGGTGGAAAGCCGCCGCATTCCGCCCGGAATGAAGCAGCTGCTGCGCGGTCTGCGCAGCCGTTCATAAAAGCTTCCGGATTTCCGCGCAGATTTCCTGTTTACTTTATGGATGTTTTATTGTAAAATAAGCTATAGTAAAAAATGCCAGGGTATGCCTATGCCCTGACGGAAGATAAAAACAGGTGGTGTTTGGATTATGGCATTGAAATATCAGCGTATCCTTCTGAAGATCAGCGGCGAAGCACTGGGCGGCGAAAAGGGCATGGGTTTTGACGAACCCACCATGGACGCGATCTGCGGCGGCGTGAAGAAAGCACACGACCTCGGCGTGCAGATCGGCATTGTTGTGGGCGGCGGCAACTTCTGGCGCGGCCGTTCCAGCGGCAAGATGGAGCGCACACTGGCCGATAAGATCGGTATGCTGGCAACCGTGATGAACGCACTGGCTGTTTCCGATAAGCTGGAACAGCTGGGTGTGCCCACTGAGGTGTTCACCTCCATCACCATGCCACAGGTGGCACAGCCCTTTACCCGCAAGGATGCCCTGCGCGCCATGGATGAGGGCAAGATCGCCGTGTTCGGCGGCGGCACCGGCAACCCGTTCTTCTCCACGGATACGGCAACCGCTCTGCGCGCTGTGGAAGTGAGCGCCGATGTGATGTTCAAGGCTACCATGGTGGATGGCGTCTACGATAAGGACCCCCACAAGTACGCCGACGCAAAGAAGTATGATACCCTCACCTTTACCAAGGTGCTGGAAGACCAGCTGGCTGTTATGGATGGCACTGCTGCCACTCTGTGCCGCGACAACAAGCTGCCCATCCTCGTGTTCGATCTGGCCGACCCGGACAACATTGCCCGTGCCGTGCAGGGCGAGAATGTGGGCACACTGGTTTACGAGGGCTGAAACGCCTGCAGCCGACATACATTATAGGGCAGACGCATTGCAGCGCAGCCCCAAGATAAAAAGGAACAGGAGACTACCGCAATGAGCAGCAACACCAAGGTTTACGAAGACAAGATGAAGAGCTCGGTCGAACATCTGGGCCGCGAACTGGGCGCTGTGCGCGCAGGCCGCGCAAATCCCGCTGTGCTGGATAAGGTCAGCGTGGATTATTATGGTGCCCCCACTCCCATCCAGCAGGTGGCATCCGTGGCTGTGGCCGAAGCACGCACCCTGACCATTACCCCGTGGGACCGCACCCTGCTGCGCCCCATCAGCAAGGCCATCATGGCCAGCGATGTGGGTATCACTCCCATTGATGACGGCTCTACCATCCGCCTGAACTTCCCGGCTCCCACCGAGGAGCGCCGCAAGCAGCTGGCAAAGGAAGTTTCCAAGCTGGGCGAGGAGGCTAAGGTGGCAGTGCGCAACATCCGCCGCGAGGCTATGGATAAGGCCAAGGCCATGAAGAAGGCCGGCGAGCTGACCGAGGACAGCCAGAAGACCATGGAAGAGGATGTCCAGAAGCTGACCGACAAGTATATCAAGAACATCGATGCTGCGGTGGAAGAAAAGCAGAAGGAGATCATGTCTGTCTGATCTGCGCAGATGCAATAGACTGGAGGTGCCGTGCGCTGAAGAAGAGTGCGCGGCACTTTTGTTGAAGGTGGCATTGCTGCCGGGAGGAAATAATGGCGCATCCTAAAGAATTTGCCGAGGGCCTTTCCATCGGCATCATCATGGACGGCAACGGCCGTTGGGCAAAGAACCGCGGCCTGCCCCGCACTGCCGGGCACAAAAAAGGCGCAGAGGTGTTCAGCGATATTGCAGATTACTGCGATGAGCTGGGCGTTTCGTCGGTGTACTTCTATGCGTTTTCCACCGAGAACTGGAAGCGTCCGCTGGAAGAGGTCAACGCCATCATGCGGCTGTTCGGCGAATATCTGCTGAAGGGCTTTGACTACAAGAACCGCAATATCCGCATCAAGTTCATGGGTGACCGCACGGTGCTGGATAAAAAGCTGCAGCAGCTGATGAACAAGCTGGAAGCAGATTCTTCGGTCAAGACCGGCATGACCCTGAACATTGCCATCAACTACGGCGGCCGCCCGGAGATCGTGCGGGCGGCGCAGCAGCTTGCGGCAAAGGCGGCGGCAGGGGAGATAAAGCCCGAAGAGATCACGGAACAGCTGCTCAGCGATGCCATGTATACCGCTGGCCAGAAGGACCCGGATTTTATCCTGCGTCCCAGCGGAGAAAAGCGGCTGTCCAACTTCATGCTCTGGCAGGCAGCTTACTCGGAGCTGGTAGAAATGGACGTTCTGTGGCCGGATTTCACCCGCAGCGATCTGGACGCTGCCATTGAGGAGTTCAATCATCGTTCCCGCCGGTTTGGCGGACTGTAAAACCCAAGACCTCCTGCACACGGTGCAGGGACCGGACGGCCCGGCGGCTTTGCCGGAGCCAAACTTAATCCAGAGGGGTGCGGCACCCGACCGGTGAAAAGGAGATCCAATCTATGAAAACACGTGTTATTACTGCGATCGTGGGCATCATCGTACTGATCGGCGTGATGTTCACCTTCAACACTCTGATCTTTAATCTGGTCATCGCGGCCATTACGCTGATCGCCGTTCACGAGATCTACAGTGCCCTCGGCTTTGAAAAGAAGGACTGGCTGATGTATGCGGTTCTGGTGCCGTATACACTGCTGGTCATGACGAGCAACTATCAGATCATGCGGCGGCTGGTGATGCCGATGTCCTTTCTGCTGGTCACCTTTTATGCCATCTATCTGGTGGTGCGCAACGGCACCATCAGCTATCAGAAGGCCAGCGGCCTGCTGATGTTCTCCGGCATCGTGATCTTCTGCTTCTATTCCTTTATCCGGCTCAAGGAGCTGCTGCCGGTGGAGCAGTACGGCTACGATGCGGTGTTCTTTATCCTGCTCATCCTTTGCTTTGCATGGGGCGGCGATACCTGTGCCTACTTTGCAGGCCGTGCCTTTGGCAAGCATAAGCTCTGCCCGGTGGTCAGCCCCAAAAAGACCGTGGAAGGTGCTGTTGGCGGTGTTCTGGGCACCATGGCGTTTGGTGTGGTCATCACGCTGGTATACTCGGTGGCAGCAAACCGGATGGAAGCCTTCACCCGCTCCAACATTGGCGTTTCCATGTATGTGATCATTGCGCTGCTGGGCTGCGTGGCGGCGGTGCTGGGCATTTATGGCGATCTGTTTGCCAGCGTGGTCAAGCGCCAGTGCGGCATCAAGGATTACGGCACCATCTTCCCGGGGCACGGCGGCATTCTGGACCGCTTTGACAGTGTGATGTTCATTGCGCCCTTTGTGACCATGGTCATTACGGCGGTGTTCTACTATTAAGGGAGGAATATGTGATGTCGAAAAAAATCACTCTGCTGGGTTCTACCGGTTCCATTGGCACCCAGAGTCTGGATGTGATCCGTGCACAGGGCTATGAGGTGTTCGGCCTTTCTGCCCACAGCCATGTGGATAAAATTCTGCAGCAGATCGAAGAGTTTCATCCGCGCTATGTCTGCATGACCGATCCGGATGCGGCCCGCAGGCTGGATGCGGAGCTTTCCGGCCGTGCAGATGCGCCCCGGCTGCTGGTAGGGCCGGAAGGGCTCAAGCAGCTGGCCGCACTGGACGGCACCGATGTGGTGCTGAACAGCGTGGTGGGCATTGCAGGCCTTGGTGCCAGCCTGTGCGCGATCGAAAGCGGGCATGATCTGGCCCTTGCCAACAAGGAGAGTCTTGTCACCGGCGGCCATCTGGTCACACAGGCCGTGGCAAAGCAGGGTGTAAAGCTGCTGCCGGTGGACAGTGAACACTCGGCCATCTTCCAGTGCCTGCAGGATAAGGAGAGTGCCCCCAGCCTGACCAAGATCCTGCTCACGGCATCCGGCGGCCCCTTCTTCGGGATGAAGACCGAGGAGCTGCGCGGTAAGACCAAGGCGGATGCCCTCAAGCACCCCAACTGGAACATGGGCGCAAAGATCACCATTGACTCTGCCACCCTGATGAACAAGGGTCTGGAGCTGATCGAGGCAGTGTGGCTGTTCGGCCTGCCGCCGGAGAAGATCCAGATCGTGGTGCAACGCCAGAGCATCGTGCATTCGGCGGTGCAGTTCAGCGATAATTCGGTCATTGCTCAGCTGGGTGTGCCGGATATGCGCATTCCCATCCAGTATGCGCTCACCTACCCAAAGCGCGTACCCGGCGTTGTGCCGGAGCTGGACTTTGCCGCACTCAAGGTGCTCACCTTCGATGTGGCAGACGACGAGACCTTCCGCTGCCTTGCCGCCTGCAAAAAGGCCATCAAAAAGGGAGGTCTCGGCCCATGCGCCGCCAACGGTGCCAATGAGGAAGCTGTCAAGCTCTTCCTTGAGGACAAAATTGGCTTCCTCGATATTGGCCGTCTGGTGGAAGCAGTCGTGGACAGCGACAGCTTTGGCGGCGAGTATACCCTCAGCGATGTGTACGAGTGCGACCGCATGGCACGAGAGTTCGTGCGCGCACATCTTTGATCTTTAGGAGACGCAATGTCAATTTTTATCACCCTGATCGCCGCATTGATCGTGTTCAGCGCTGTGATCGCCATTCATGAATTCGGGCACTTTACCGTGGCAAAGCTCTGCGGCATTCAGGTCAACGAGTTTTCCATCGGCATGGGGCCGGCTTTGTGGAAGAAAATTTACAAGGGCACCCAGTACAGCCTGCGTGCATTGCCGGTAGGCGGCTATGTGGCGCTGGAGGGCGAGGAAAGCCCCGAGAGCCAGCAGGCCGAAGCGGCCCGCGACGAACGGGAAGCAGAGGACGAAAACCCTGTCCCGCCGGAGCAGCGCACCGGCATCCCTTTGAACGAGGCATCGGTATGGCAGCGTGTGCTTGTGATGGTGGCAGGTGCCTTCATGAATTTCGTGCTGGGCTTTGTGGTGCTGGTCATTCTTGTGGCAGCACAGGAAGGAGCCATCACCAGCAAGACCATCTATTCCATTGAGAACGATGCCCTCTGCGGCCAGACCGGCCTGCAGGCGGGGGACGAGATCGTTGCCGTGAACGGCAGGCGCTGCTTTGTGGCCAACGACATCCTTTATGAGCTGGTGCGCACCGAAGCCTATCGCGCCGATTTTACGGTCAAGCGGGACGGCCAGAAGGTGGAACTGTCGGACGTGCAGTTCAACACCTGGCAGGACGAGGACGGCCAGACCCATATGACCCTTGGCTTTACGGTGTACGGCATCAAAAAAACACCGCTCAATGTGTTAAAAGAAGCGTGGAACAGCACCCTGTACTACGGACGCATCGTGTTTACCTCGCTGGAAGACCTTGTGCGCGGACGCGAGAGCATCAACAATCTGTCCGGCCCGGTGGGTATCGTGACAGCGATCGGTCAGGCGGCAAGCTACGGCTGGCAGGATCTGCTGGAGCTGCTGGCCCTCATCACCATCAATCTGGGCGTGTTCAATCTGCTGCCCTTCCCGGCACTGGATGGCGGCAAGGTGGTATTTTTGATCATTGAGGGCGTTACCGGCCATGCAGTGCCGGAAAAGCTGCAGGGCACACTGACCATTGCGGCCTTTGCACTGCTGTTTGGCCTGATGCTCTTTGCAACCTATAATGATATCATCCGGCTTGTGACCGGTGCAATGTGAGCAAAAACAGAAAGGGGAGCTTTATGAGGCAGTTAAAACGGGAAGTGAAGATCGGCAATGTGACCATCGGCGGCAAGAATCCTATTGCGGTGCAGACGATGCTCAACGTGCCGGTGGAGGATATTGAGGGCAATGTGGCGCAGGCAAAGCGGTGCGAAGCTGCTGGCTGTCAGATCTTGCGCGTGACCTGCCCTAGCCCGGCGGATGCAAAGTGCATCGAAGCCGTCAAGAATGCGGTGAACATCCCCATTGTGGCAGACATCCATTTTGACTACAAGGCGGCTCTGGCCTGCGCAGATGTGGGCGTGGATAAGATCCGCATCAACCCCGGCAACATCGGCGACGATGACCGGGTGAAGGCTGTGGTGGATGCCTGTCAGCGCAAGAACATTCCCATCCGCATCGGCGTGAATGGCGGCAGTCTGGAAAAGCACATCCTTGCAAAATACGGCGCACCCACGCCGGAGGCCATGGTGGAGAGTGCACTGTACCATGTGCGCCTGCTGGAAAAATTCGATTTCAACAACATCGTCATTTCCATCAAGAACTCCAATGTGCCCCGCATGATGGAGGCCTACCGCCAGCTCAGCGCTGTCACGGATTACCCGCTCCATGTGGGTGTTACCGAGGCGGGTACCTACCAGATGGGTCTGCTGAAAAGCGGCATGGGCATCGGCGGAATGCTGCTGGAAGGCATTGGCGATACCATCCGCGTCTCGCTGGCCGCAGAGCCGGAAAAGGAAGTGGAAGCGGGCTACAACATCCTGCGCGCCGTGGGCTTCCCGGTAGCAGGCCCGGAGGTCATCACCTGCCCCACCTGCGGCCGCACCCAGTATCCCTGCACCGAGATCGCCAATGAGGTGGAAAAGCGGCTGCAGGGCTGCAAAAAATCCATCAAGGTGGCCGTGATGGGCTGCGTGGTCAACGGCCCCGGTGAAGCCCGTGAAGCAGACATCGGCATTGCCGGCGGCAAGGGCGAGGCGGTGCTGTTCATCCACGGCAAGCCCATCAAAAAGCTGACCGGAGACAACATCCTGGATCAGTTCATGGATGAGATCTATAAACTGTAAAATGGGAGAATGCTATGGCACTGCAAAACAAACTGGGCCTGACAGATGAACTGGAGCTTGCCCGTGAAGAGGAAAGGATCAGCAAACAAAAGGCGCTGGCGCTGTATGATACGGGTTTGCTGAATACTTTTCCGGTGGGAACATTTGCAGGCCTTGCAATGATCCATAAATATCTGTTTGAAGATATCTATGAATTTGCCGGTCAGATGCGCACCGTAAACATCGCAAAGGGAAATTTCCGCTTTGCACCGGTCATGTATCTGCACCCGGCACTGGAAAGCATTGACCAGATGCCGCAGTCCACGTTTGATGAAATTATTGAAAAATATGTGGAGATGAATGTGGCGCACCCTTTCCGGGAAGGCAATGGCCGCAGTACCCGTATCTGGCTGGACAGCATCCTGAAAAAAGAACTGCATCAGGTGGTGGATTGGAGCCGCGTGGATAAAAGCGACTATCTGATGGCCATGGAGCGCAGCCCGGTGAAAGATCTGGAAATCAAGGTGCTGCTGCATAAAGCACTGACGGAACAGATCAATGACCGTCAGGTGTATATGAAGGGGATTGATGCAAGCTATCATTATGAGGGCTACCAGATTTTCAGAACAGAGGAACTTGCAAAGAAATAAAACCACATTTTTGCTGCCACACCTGCAAAAACGGGTGCGGCAGTTTGTGCTGTATAAAAAGGAGTACCATTTGTGACACCACTCGTATCCAACCTGTGGCCGCAGTTCATGGTGGACCCGGCATTTGCAGACTGCTTCGGGCAGGTCATTGTGGAGCATGCGCAGATGCTGCGGCAGGAGCGGCAGGTCATCTTTACCCTGCGCAGCGGTGCGCCACTGGACAAAAATCTCTGTGCCCGGCTGCTGGCATCCCTGCAGCCGGATTATGAGGGCTTTGAGCTGCGCATCCAGAACCTGTTTGGCTATGCCATGCTGGACGAAGCGGCCCTGCGCGATCTGATGGAAGAGATGAAGCGGGACGGCGTGCCCATCAATGGCTTTCTGGACCGGTGCAAGATCAACATCATCGGACAGAAGATCACCATCGGCGTATGCCATGGCACCAAGTTTTTGCAGGAGATGCACTTTGAAAAGCTGCTGGCAGAGCGCATTGCGGCCCACACCGGGGTAACGCCGCAGGTAACGCTGCAAAGCGCTGTAAGCGAAGCCGAGCAGCACCAGATGGAAGAAAAGCTGGAGCGCAAGATTGCGCCACCGGTGGTCAAGTTTGAGAAAAAGAACACAGCACCGTCCATCAAGGTGGATGGTCTGGACCTGACCGATAAGCCCGTCACCATTTTCCACGGCAAGATGTTCACCCCCAAGAACCTCACCCCGCTGAAAGATCTTGGCGGCGAGGGCGGCAAGTGCACGATCTGGGGCGATGTGTTCTTCTCGGAGGTCAAGGGAAACTTCCGCAAAATTTATACCGTATCCATCACCGATTATCAGGGCTCCATCAACCTGAAGATCCGCGCGCAGGAAGGTGAGGACTGCTCCAAGTGGGAGAGCCTTGGCAAAGGCACCACCCTTATCGTGCGCGGCGACTGCTCCTACGACAAGTACGAACACGATTATATCGTCTACCCCTACGATGTGCTCATCGTGGAGCGCAAAAAGCGAGAGGATACCGCACCGGTCAAGCGTGTGGAGCTGCATCTGCACACCAAGCTTTCCAGCATGGACGGCTTCTGTGACCCCGGCGGCATCGTCAAGCTGGCCCACCGCATGGGACATCCGGCCGTTGCCATCACGGACCACGGTGTGTGTCAGGGTTACCCGGAAGCCATGCTGGCAGCGGACGATATCCATAAATCAGACCCGGACTTCAAGCTGATCTATGGATGCGAAGCCTACTTCGTGGACGACATGATCCCCTGTGTATACGGTGTGAAGGATCAGCCGCTAGACGGGGAGTTCTGCGTCTTTGATACCGAGACCACAGGCCTTGACCCCGGCGTGGAGTATATGACCGAGATCGGTGCCGTCATCGTGAAAAACGGCGAAGTGGTGGAGGAATTTGATACCTTTGTCAAGCCCGGCAAGCCCATCACCCCCAAGATCACCGAGCTGACCGGCATCACCAACGAAATGGTGGCGGATGCCCCCGGCGAAAAGGAAGCGCTGGAAGCCTTCCTCAAATTTGCGGGAGATCGCATCCTTGTGGGCCACAACGTCCACGCCTTTGATATGCGTTTCCTGCGCGCCGCCGCCAAGCGCAGCGGCATCAAGCTGGAGCCGACCTATATCGACACCCTAACCATGGCGCAGGCCATGTATCCCGGCCTGCACAATTACAAGCAGGGCACCATCAACAAGCATCTGGAGCTGCCTGCCTACGAAGCCCACCGTGCCTGTGAGGATTCTGCCGCGCTGGGCCGCATCTTCGGGGTCATGCTGAACGACCTGAAAGAAAAGCAGGTAGCAAAGGTCAGTGAGATCAACACCGGCCTTGGCGGCAACCGCGAGGTGCTGAAAAAGAAGTATTACCACCTCATCATTCTGGTCAAGAACCAGATGGGCCTGAAAAATCTGTACAAGATCGTCAGCGAAGCCCATGTGAACTACTTTTTCAAAAAGCCCCGGGTGCCCCGGAGCCTTTTGAACAAATACCGGGACGGCCTGCTGCTCACTTCCGCCTGCGAAGCCGGCGAGCTGTACCGGGCCATCGTGGATGGCACCAGCTATGAAGAACTGAAAAAGATCGCGTCCTACTACGATATTCTTGAGATCCAGCCGCTGGGCAACAACGCCTACATGGTGCGGGACGGCAAGGTGGACAGCGAAGAGGACATCAAAAACTTCAACCGCACGGTCATCAAGCTGGGCGAGGACCTGCACAAGCCGGTCATTGCCACCGGCGATGTGCACTTTACCGAGCCGGAGGACGCGGCTTACCGCGCTGTGCTGCAGGCGGGCAACGGCTTTAAAGATGCCGACAACCAGCCGCCGCTGTTCTTCCGCACCACGCAGGATATGCTGGCGCAGTTCTACTATCTGCCCAAGGAAAAAGCCTACGAGGTAGTGGTGAAGAACCCCCGCAGGATCGCGGCGATGATCGACAACAATGTTCGTGCCATCCCGCGCGGCACCTACCCGCCCAGCATCGAGGGCGCAGAGCAGCAGCTGCGCGATGCTACGTGGGAACACGCCAAGCGCGATTACGGTGACCCGCTGCCCGAAATTGTGGAAAAGCGGCTGCAGAAGGAGCTGGACTCCATCTGCGGCCATGGCTACGCGGTTCTGTACGTGATTGCAGTCAAACTGGTGGCCTATTCCAACGCGGGCGGCTATCAGGTGGGCAGCCGTGGTTCGGTCGGCTCATCGGCCGTGGCCCACTTCTCCGGCATCTCGGAGGTGAACAGCCTGCCGCCCCACTATCGCTGCCCCAAGTGCAAGCACAGCGAGTTCATCACCGACGGCAGCGTGGACGACGGCTTTGACCTGCCGGATAAAAACTGCCCCAACTGCGGCACCCGGATGCTGGTGGACGGCCACGATATTCCCTTCGAGACCTTCCTCGGCTTCTACGGCGATAAAGAGCCGGATATCGACCTGAACTTTTCCGGCGAATATCAGTCCAATGTGCACCGCTATACCGAGGAGCTGTTCGGCAAAGCCAACGTGTTCAAGGCGGGCACCGTGTCCGGTATTCAGGACAAGACCGCCTACGGCTATGTCAAAAAATATCTGGATGAGCGCGGCCGCACGGTGAACCATGCGGAGGAGAACCGCCTGACTCTGGGCTGCACCGGTGTCAAGCGCACCACCGGCCAGCACCCCGGCGGCATGGTCGTTGTGCCGGACACCTACGAGATCTACGATTTCTGTCCCATCCAGCACCCGGCGGATGATGTGGCAGGCGGCCTGCTGACCACCCACTTCGAGTTCAAGTACCTGCACGATACCCTGCTCAAGCTGGACGAACTGGGCCACGATATGCCCACCTTCTACAAGTATTTTGAGGAGTACACCGGAATCCCCATCGACAGCATCCCCATGAACGACCCCAAGGTGTACAGCCTGCTGACCAGCCCCGAAGCGCTGGGAGTGACCCCGGAACAGATCGACAGCCAGACCGGCACCTTCGGCATCCCGGAAATGGGCACCAACTTCGTGCGCGGTATGCTGGTGGAGGCACGCCCCAAGAACTTCTCCGAGCTGATCCAGATCTCGGGCCTGTCCCACGGCACGGATGTGTGGACCGGCAACGCGGACGAGCTGATCCGCAGCGGCACCTGCACCATTGCGGAGGTCATTGGCTGCCGTGACAGCATCATGCTGTACCTGCTGCGCAAGGGTCTGGAACCCAAGATGGCCTTTGATATCATGGAGGCCGTGCGTAAGGGCAAGGTAGCCAAGGGCGGCTTCAAGGATGGCTGGGAGGAAGCCATGCGAGAGCACGAGGTGCCGGACTGGTACATCGAGAGCTGCCGCAAGATCAAGTATATGTTCCCCAAGGCCCATGCCGTGGCCTACCTGATGTCGGCTATTCGTCTGATGTGGTTCAAGATCTACCGTCCACCGGAGTTCTATGCGGTATACTTTACCGTACGCGGCGACGACATCGACTACGAAGCCGCTGTGGGCGGTGCGGCAGTGGCCCGCGCCCACATGGAAGAAGTCAAGCGCCGCCTGAAGGAAGAGAAGAACGCCAAGGACGAAGATGTGCTGGTCAGCCTGCAGCTCGTCAACGAGATGCTGGTGCGCGGCTACGAGTTTTTGCCCATTGAGCTGGGCAAGAGCCGCGGCTCCAAGTATGTGGTGGAGGACGGCAAGGTACGTCTGCCTTTCTCTTCGCTGAAGGGTCTTGGCGGTGCTGCCGCCGATGCACTGGAAAAGGTGACCATCCACGGCGAAGAATATATCTCGGTGGAAGAGCTGCAGCAGGCTTCCGGTGTCGGCAGCAGCATTCTGGACCGTTTGCGTCAGGTGGGCGCTCTGGGCGACCTGCCGGAGAGCAGTCAGGTAAGCTTCTTCTGAGGATTCTGAAAGCAAAAGTGCCTGCACGGCTTTAGCTGTGCAGGCACTTTTGCTTAAAAAAGCACCTGCGGCAAAAATCGCAGGTGCTTAAAAAATCAGCAGAACGGGGGAGTGTTTACTCCACGCTGATCATATAATAGTAAACGGGCTGGCCTCCGCGGATGTGGCTGACCTCAACGTGGTTCGGGCACTTTGCCTTTACGATCTCGGTCACTTTCTCGGCATCCTCATCGCTCACGTCGCAGCCGGAAATGATGGTGACGAAGCTGGAATCCTTCTTGCACATGCCGCGTGCCAGACGGTAGGTAGCTTTGGTGATATCGTTGGAGGTGGAAACGATCTTGCCGTTCTCCAGAGCCATGATCTCACCCTTCTTGATGCGCTTGCCGTCGTATTCACTGTCGCGGGCAGCATAGGTGATCAGACCGGTGGACACCTTGTCGGCAGCAGCCATCATGTTGATGGTGTTGGTCTCGGCGTTCACAGAGGGATCAAAGTTCAGCATGGCGGTAATGCCCATGGGCACGGTGCGGGTGGGCAGAACGACCACCTGACGGTCGGCCAGCTTCTGGGCCTGCTCAGCAGCCATGATGATGTTCTTGTTGTTGGGCAGCACGAACACGGTCTTTGCGGGCACGCTCTGGATGGCGGCGAGGATATCCTCGGTGGCAGGGTTCATGGTCTGACCACCGGAGACCACTGCGTCTGCAGCCAGATCGGTGAACACGGACTTCAGGCCTTCACCGGCGGCAACGGCAACAAAGCCATAGTCACGGCTGGGGTCCACAGCAGCGTAGACGAACTCGCTGGACTGAGAAGGGGCCTTCTCAGCAGAAGCCTGCTTTTCCAGGCTCTTGCCCTGCTTCTGACGGGCCAGGAACTGCTCGTGCATGTTCTCGATCTTGAAGTTGGTCAGGTAGCCATACTTGATGGCTTCGCTCAGGATCTTGCCGGGGTCAGCGGTGTGCACATGCAGGTTGATCACATCGTCATCCTCGATGCACACCACGCTGTCGCCGTTGGATTCTGCAAAGGCACGCATCTTTGCGGCGCTTGCACCCTCATACTTGTTGATCAGGAACTGGGTGCAGTAGCCGTTCTTGATGTCCTCCACCTTCATCAGGTCGTCAGTGAACACACCCTTGCCGGCGTTCTCGGTGGAGAGCTTTGCCTTGTTGGGAGCAGCCTCGCCGCCTGCCACGATGCCTTCGCCATGGAACACCTTGCCCATGCCCTCAAAGATGACCATGATGCCCTGACCGCCGGCATCCACAACGCCGGCCTTCTTCAGAACAGGCAGCAGGTTGGGGGTGTCCTCCAGAGCCTTCTGGCCGGCGGTCATCACCACATCCCACAGAGCGGGCACATCCTCGGCACCGCAGGCAGCAGCTTCCTCAGAGGCAATGCGTGCAACCGTGAGGATGGTGCCCTCGGTGGGCTTCATAACGGCCTTATAAGCACCCTCGACACCCTTCTTCAGAGCCTCGACAATGTCGGCAGCGGTGGCTTCCTTCTTGCCTTCCAGCGCCTTGGAGAAGCCGCGGAACAGCAGGCTGGTGATAACACCGGAGTTGCCGCGTGCGCCGCGCAGCATGGCGGAAGCAGCGGTCTTGGATGCCTCACCCACGGTGCAGCTGTCGTCCAATGCTTCCAGCTCGCGCACAGAAGCACCCACGGTCATGCCCATGTTGGTGCCGGTATCGCCATCAGGAACAGGGAAAACGTTCAGCTCGTCCACGCGGGAGCGCTGATTGTTGATGTTGTTGGCGCCAGAGATAATGGCGTCACGCAAGATCTTACCAGAAATCATTCTTTTTTACTCCTTGTACTTGCCGGAAAAGCCCGGCGCATTCGGATGAACCAACAAAAATCAGGCGATCACATCGTCTACCGAAACCACAACGCGGGCAACCTTCAGGCCGGTAGCCTGCTCCACCTCGTCCTTGACGCGGTGAGAGATGCTGCGTGCGGCGGTAGAAATGTTCAGGCCATAGCTCACTGCAATGTGCAGTTCGATCACCAGACGACCATCCTCCTGCGTGACACGGACACCCTTTTCCGGGTAATCAGAACCGTGCACCATGCTTCTGACGGCATCGGTCATATCACGGGGTGCCATTGCGGCAACACCGTAACACTGTTTGGCTGCTTCACCTACCAGAGTAGCAAAATACCCGGACGTAAAGCTGACATCCCCCAGAGGGAAACGGGAAGTGATCATAGTCGCTCTGCTCCTTTATGTTATTTTCATAAAACACATTCAAGGTCTGGGGCGCAGCGACGGACAGATACGCATACTGCGCCGAAAAACACCCACATTATTATACAACTTTGGGGCGCGCTTGTACAGCGCAAAATGCTGGTATATCAACTTTTTGCGCAGGTTTCTGCATTGGCGGCATGGTTCGGGCGGTTTCGCACCGGGAAGGTGATAGCATAACGGACGCTGGTTGCTTTTTATCAAAACCGAAAGTATGACGAAAGAAAGCAAACAATCTGTTAAAAAAATATAAAAGGTGGGTGATAACTCTTTATCTGACTATGAAAAAGTGCTAAAATAAAAACAAGGATAGGGACTGCGGCGCAGGGTCCCGCTTGTGCGGACGAACTGCGTTATTTTTTGCGCACGGCGCGTGGAACAATGTTTAGGAGCTGTTGTCATGAATATTTTGTTTTTCCTTTCACCCAAGCAGGATCTGATGTATGTTTACGACGATTTTACCCTTCGGCAGACGCTGGAAAAGTGGGAGAATAACCGCTACGCATCCATTCCGGTGCTCAACCGGCAGGGAAAATATGTGGGCACCCTGACCGAGGGCGACATTCTCTGGGGGCTGAAAAAGTTCCATGGTCTGGATCTGGAAGCGGCTGAGGATATCCCCATTTCGGCCTTCCCGCACAAGCGCGACTACAAGGCTGTCACCGTGACCACCAGCATGGATCAGCTGATCGAAGCGGCCATGAACCAGAACTTTGTGCCGGTTGTGGATGACCGCGGCATCTTCATTGGCATCGTGCGCAGGCAGGCAATCATCCGTTACTGCTATGAGAAGGCCCGCACAGAGCAGCAGGCCCATGAGCAGCGCATCCCGGAATATGCCGCTGTGCATTGAACGATATAAATAGGTAGGTGGCCAGCCGTCCGGTTCCGCATCTGGAGCCGGGCGGCTTTTTGTCTGCAAAATGCGTTGAAGATCCGATTTATGGTACCTGCTGTGTGCGATAATACAGCCATGGAACAAAAACGTTCTGAAAAGCTGCAAAAAACGAGATACAGGAGGGAACACGGATGAAAGATTTTGAACTGCGTTATGTTGGAAGCCATGTGGAAGTATACACCGGCAGCGGAGTCTTCCTGTTTTCGGCCGATACGGTGCGGGAAGCAATGGAAGAACTGGCAGAGTAAGCGCCTGCAAACAGGCAGGGACTTCGGCGCAAATGTAAAATTGATGTAAAATAATTGAAAAGGAAAGAGCACGAATTCATTAAGAGACGGAAAAATGTGTAGAAAAAGTGATTTTCTTGTAAAATAAACCTTGTTGTGACAGGATAAAAAATGATATAATAGATTCAAGCGCGGTCATTGTGCGCCGTTCTGCGCAGCAGAGCGGCAGGCCGCAGCATCTGCCGGATAAAGCAGGCCCGGGGTGCGGGCAGGGCAG
>UMKV01038389.1_pt1 | contig 65239 bp, 59 predicted proteins | sample 1966381 | NCBI WGS metagenome assembly UMKV01 (sample SAMEA4836182, study PRJEB28245) | human gut metagenome | biome: gut microbiome; material: fecal sample | place: Denmark | collected 2008
TGGAGACGAAGATCAGCGGCACCAGCAGCAGCGGCACGTCCGAGCCGAAGTGTACCGATTCGATGATGGCGTTGGTACCCTTGCCATCCAGTTTACATAATTTGTACAGCCCGGCGATGACCAGACCGCCCAGCGGCAGCAGGTACAGCACCCACGGGTGGGCCAGCCGTACCTCCGTGGCGTAGTTGACGCCCAGGTGGAACAGGGCGCCCACCATGCCGCCGACGCCGCCCACCAGACCGCCCACCACGATCCATTTCAGCAGCGCCGCCGCGTAGGGCCCCATGTGGTCAATGTATTTCCGCAGTTGCTCCATCCTGTTTCACCGCCGTTTCGAGGTTATTTGCAAGTCCGCATTGTATCACGCTTCGCGGCGGCTGTCAAACCGCCGAAGAGCGGCTGACTTTCTTTGTGCGAAACTGAAAATCTTTTAGTTTTCCTGACATATTTTCATTTTCCCTGTTGATTCCGCCGGGGCTTTGCCGTATACTATATCTTACCAAGCGCAAAAAGGACGAGAAGGACCAACCAATCATATAAAGAGGAGGAAAACCAAATGAAATACGGTCGTACTTTCAATTTCTCCGCCGGCCCCGCCATGATGCCGGAGCCCGTGCTGGAGGAGATCCGCGATGAGATGATGAACTACCGCGGCAGCGGTATGTGCGTCATGGAGATGAGCCACCGCTCCAAGGTGTTCCAGCAGATCGTGGACGAGGCCGAGGCCGACCTGCGCGAGCTGATGAACATCCCCGACAACTACAAGGTGCTGTTCATCCAGGGCGGCGCGACCCTGCAGTTCGCCGCTGTGGCATGGAACTTGATGAAGAACGGCAAGGCCGTGTACATCGAGACCGGCGCGTGGTCCAAGAAGGCCATTGCCGAGGCCAAGAAGTACGGTGAGGTCATCGTGGCCGCCTCCTCCAAGGATAAGAATTACAGCTACATCCCCGACTGCTCCGATCTGGACATCCCCGAGGATACCGACTACGTCTATATCTGCGAGAACGAGACCATCCACGGCGTGACGTGGAACAAGCTGCCCAACACCAAGGGCCATGTGCTGGTGTCCGACCAGTCCTCCATGTTCCTGAGCAAGCCCTGCAACGTCTCCGACTACGGCATGATCTATGCCGGCGTCCAGAAGAACGTTGGCCCCGCCGGTATGGTGGTGGTCATCATCCGCGAGGATCTGATCCGCGAGGACATCGACCCCAAGATGCCCATCTACATGAGCTACAAGACCCAGGCCGACAACGGCTCCATGTACAACACCCCCAACTGCTGGGCCATCTACTGCTGCGGCAAGGTGTTCAAGTACCTCAAGAGCATCGGCGGTCTGGAGGAGATGCACAAGCGCAACATCGCCAAGGCCAAGGTCATCTATGACTTCCTGGATCAGTCCAAGATGTTCAAGGGCACCGTGGAGCCGGAGTTCCGCAGCCTGATGAACATTCCCTTTGTCACCGGCAGCGCCGAGCTGGACGCCGAGGTGGTGGCCGCTACCAAGGCCGCCGGCTACGACAACCTGAAGGGCCACAAGTCCGTGGGCGGTCTGCGCGCCTCCGTGTACAACGCCATGCCCATCGAGGGCGCTGAGGCGCTGGTGGAGTTCCTGAAGAAGTTCGAGGCCGAGCACACAAAGTAAAATGACCGGAAGGGGGAGCAGGCTCCCCCTTCCGCGGCAATGTTTCACAAAACGTTTATTATAAAGGAGAAGTATCATGCGTATTCTGGTTACTGACGGTATGGACAAGACCGCGATGGCGCAGCTGCGCGACATGGGCCACGAGGTGGTGGAGCAGTTCTACGAGCCGGATCAGCTGGGCAAGGCCCTGCGTGATTTCGACGTGGTGGTGGTCCGCTCCAAGACCAAGGTCCGCGCCAACCACATCGACGAGGCCAAGGGCAGCCAGCTGAAGCTCATCATCCGCGGCGGCGTGGGTGTGGACAACATCGACGTGAAGTACGCCGAGGCCAACGGCATCGCCGTGAAGAACACCCCCAAGGCGTCCTCCCAGTCCGTGGCGGAGCTGGCCATGGGCCATATGTTCGCCTGCGCCCGCTATATCTCCGACGCCGGCTACACCATGCGCAACGGCGAGTGGAAGAAGAAGGAGTACGGCAAGGGCATCGAGCTGCAGGGCAAGACCCTGGGCATCGTGGGCTTCGGCCGCATCGGTCAGCATCTGGGCGTCATGGCCAAGGCCATCGGCATGAACGTCATCGCCTTCGATATTTTCCACATCCCCAGCATCGAGGAGCAGCTGGGCATCCCCTATGTGGAGATGGATGAGCTGCTGGCCAAGGCCGACTTCGTGTCCGTCCACGCTCCCGCTGTGGACGGCGGCGCCCTGATCTCCGCCGAGAACATCGCCAAGATGAAGGACGGCGTGGTGGTCATCAACACCTCCCGCGGCACCAACGTGGACGAGGCCGCTCTGCTGGCCGCGCTGGAGTCCGGCAAGGTCCGCGCCGCCGGTCTGGACGTGTACGCCGACGAGCCTGCCACCAACAAGGCGCTGTACAGCCATCCCATGGTGTCCTGCACGCCGCATATCGGCGCGGCCACCGTGGAGGCCCAGAAGCGCATCGGTGCGGAGATCGTGGATATCATCAAGGCCATGTAACTGCGCGTAAAACGCATAAAAAGAGAGACGGCTTCGCCGTCTCTCTTTTGTCGTATAGGGGAGCGCGTTTCCGGGGCGGCGGATCGCGTTTGTCTCAGCCTTTGCCGCCTGCTGTCCGCGCCAGCTTTGCCCCGACAGCAGGCGTTGTCCATTTGCTGAACACCTGGGAGCCAATATCGGGAAGGTATCCCAGATCTTCATAGCCCAATTTTTTCAATAATGCCATGCTGGGCGCATTTTCCGGTTCGGTAAAGCAGACAAACGCCCATGACGGGTATCTTTCGTGAAGCAGATCCATGAGCGCGGTCAGGGCCTCGTATGCGTAGCCCTGGCGATGGCAGCGGTAGTGGAACGTGTATCCCATGGAAATGACGCCATCCGCGGGCATGACCACGATCTCGCCGATCATCTCGTCGGACTGCTTCAGCGCGGCCGACAGCATAAAGGGGGCGTCCACAGAGATCACATCGTTTTGGCGGTGCTCGATCAGCCGCCGGATGCCCGCAAGCTCCTTTGTCTGGCCGCGCTGATATTTTGCGCATATTTCGCTGCTGCGGTAATCAAACATACAGTCTGCATCCTTTGCCGCGGTATTGCGAAGGACCAGCCTTTCGGCCTCTATAAAAACCATTTTCTTCTCCCTTTGCCGGTCTACCGGCACACGATGAAAGCGCGCTCTTTCATACCGAAAACTGCGGTCAGTCCTGCCGCTGAAAGCGCACGGTGTAGGCCCCCAGCACCTGGGTGCAGGGGATGCGGTCCTGCTCGATGCCGTAGGCCATGACGAACTGTTCAACGTACATAGGGCACCTCCGTTTCACTTTGCAGAAGGATGTCACAGCGTTGGGAAATGGAGAACGCCGCGAAATACTGCTCCTCCAGGGGGATCCAGCGGGTGCGGAACATGGCCGCTTTTTCCAGGCCGCTGCGGCTTTCGATGCGGCGCAGCTGCTCGTCCGGGTCCACCGTCAGGAAGGCCCGCAGGTCGTAGCAGGCCCACAGCGCCGGGTGGCAGGCGTAGGCGCCCTCCACAACGGTCAGCGGCGCGGGGGCGGCGTGTACCGTCTCGCCCAGCGCCTGCTGCTGGCAGAGGTAGGGGCGGAACGTCACCGGCAGGCCCTGCCGGGCGGGGGACAGCACCTCCGCGAGGAAGCGCTCGTGGTCCACGTTTTCGCCGGGGCGGGCCAGGCGCTCCGCCGTGCGCTGCTCCGGGCGGAGGAAGAAGTCGTCCATGTGGAACACGCGGCAGCCCAGCTCCGTCTGGAGCCGCCGGGCCAGCGTGGTCTTGCCGGCGCCGCAGCGGCCGTCGAGGGCGACGAGCACCGGCGCGTCCGTCAGGCGCGAGCGGATGGCCTGCACCAGCCGGTCATAGCCGGCGGGGGCGGGGAAGAGGTGTTCGGTGTGTTCCATGGCGCGGCGCTCCTTTCCAATGGACGGGTGTTTTCGGGGAAATGATACCATATCGGTCCGGAAAATACAACATTCCGGCGGAAAAAGCATTGCAACTCCCGACCGGATGCGGTATTGTTTGGTCAAAGACCGCCCGCCGGCGGGTGACAGAGAAAGGAGATCGGACATGCAACATATCAGGAAGAACTTCGGCTTCGGCTGCATGCGGCTGCCTATGGACGGCGAGAACGTGAACATCCCGGAGACGAAACAGATGGTGGACGCCTTTCTGGACGCGGGCTTCAACTATTTCGACACCGCCCACGGCTATCTGCAGGGCAAGAGCGAGACGGCGCTGCGGGAGTGTCTCACCAGCCGCTATCCCAGGGAACGCTACATCCTGACGGACAAGCTGACGGCCAACTTCTTCAAGACCGAGGCGGACATCCGGCCCTTCTTTGAGAGCCAGCTGGCGGCCTGCGGCGTGGAATACTTCGACTTTTATCTGATGCACGCGCAGGGGGCGGGGAACTATCCCCATTTCCGGGAGTGCCATGCCTACGAGACGGCGTTCCGGCTGAAGGCGGAGGGCAAGGTGCGCCATGTGGGCATCTCCTTCCACGACACCGCCGAGGTGCTGGAGCAGATCCTCACCGACTATCCGGACATCGAGGTGGTACAGATCCAGTTCAACTATCTGGACTACGACGATCCCGCCGTACAGAGCCATCGGTGCTATGAGGTGTGCCGGAAGCACGGCAAGCCCGTCATCGTCATGGAGCCGGTGAAGGGCGGCAATCTGGTGAACCTGCCGGAGGAGGCCAAGGCCGTGCTGGACGGGCTCCACGGCGGCAGTCCCGCCAGCTACGCCCTGCGGTTTGCGGCGGGCTTCGAAGGCATGATGATGGTGCTGTCCGGCATGAGCAGCATGGCGCAGATGGAGGACAACATCTCGTTCATGCGGGACTTCAAACCGCTGGATGAGACGGAGCTGGCGGCGGTGAAGCAGGTGCAGGCCGTCTTCAAGAGCATGGGCCTCATCCCCTGCACGGCCTGCCGCTACTGCATCGACGGCTGTCCCCGGCACATCTCCATCCCCGATCTGTTCGCAGCCATGAACACCAAGCAGACCCACCACGACTGGAATGCCGACTATTACTACGGCATCTATGCCACCGAGGGGCGCAAGGCCTCCGACTGCATCAAGTGCGGCCGGTGCGAGAAGGTCTGTCCCCAGCATCTGGCCATCCGGCAGCTGCTGGAGGATGTGGCGAAGGAGTTTGAAAAGCCCAAGGCGTAAAGAGCAATGCGCCCGGTGATGCCGGGGGAGAAACGATAAAAAGCCGGACGCGGAAGCGTCCGGCTTTTGCTTGTTTATCCGTGGCCCTCGGCGGCGATCATGTGCATGGCGTGCTCCAGCGCGCCGACGACGGCGGACAGGCTCTCCCGCGCCGCCTTCTCCGAGCCGGGGAGGTTCAGGATCAGGCTGCGGCCCCGCGTGCCCGCCACGGCGCGGGACAGCATGGCGCGGGGCGTGATGCTTTGTCAAGAATATCGACAACGCCGGTTTACTTTCCGACAATGCCGCACGATGCGTTTGCGATGCGGGGCGGGAAACGGTACAATGGGCCAGATCAGAACGCAGGGCGGTCAGCCGCCGGGAGGGATCGACATGAAGCTCATCCGTACAGAGGACGCTGTGGGCCATGTGCTGTGCCACGACATGACCCAGATCATCAAGGACGCATACAAGGATGCCCGGTTCCGCAAGGGCGACAAGCTGGCGGGCATGCGGGTCATCCCCCTCATCATCGAGGAGGAGAAGCTGCGTCGGGCCGAGGAGGCCGCAGGCGATGAGCCGCTGCTGCAGCTGCTGCCCTTTGTGAAAAAGACCGCCTGCATCGTTACCACCGGCAGCGAGGTGAAAAAGGGCCTCATTCAGGATACGTTCACGCCGGTGGTGGGGGCCATGTTCCTGCTGGGCTATTTTGACGACGGCATGCCCGTCATGGGCCTGCCCGGCTGCGTCATGTACGCCGGAGCCACCATTTTCGACCTGATACTGCCCCGCATTGCCGCCGGTGTGGAGGTGACGCGGGCGGACATCACCGCCTTCGGCGAGGGCGGATTGTGTCTGGGCTGCGGCCAGTGCCATTACCCCATCTGTCCCTTCGGCAAGTGAGCCGGCGATGCGCCCTGCGCGGGCGCATCATTTGGAAAACCGTTATCCTTACGTGAGAATCACGCTGCGATAAAACAAACATTTCAAAAGGAAGGAAGTATCCCTGCATGAAGAAATTCATCTCCCTGCTGCTGGCACTGGTCATGGCGCTGAGCCTGGTGGCCTGCGGCAGCAAGAACAACACCGACGACACCCAGACTCCCGCCGAGACCGTGGAGCTGACGGTGTTCGCCGCCGCGTCCCTCACCGAGTCCCTCACCGCCATCGGCGAGAAGTACATGGCCGAGAACGAGAATGTGAAGATCAGCTTCAACTTCGACTCCTCCGGCAAGCTGTACACCCAGATCACCGAGGGCGCCGTGTGCGACCTGTTCATTTCCGCCGCTCCCAAGCAGATGAACCAGCTGGACGGCACCCTGAAGGACGACGCCGAGAAGAACCCCGACGGTCTTGACCTGCTGGTGGCCGGCAGCCGCATCGACCTGCTGGAGAACAAGGTGGCTCTGGCTGTGGCCGAGGGCAACGACAAGGGCATCGACAGCTTCGACAAGCTGGCCGACCTGCTGAAGAACGGCGACGTGATGCTGGCCATCGGCAACAGCGATGTGCCCGTGGGTCAGTATACCCAGAAGATCTTCAAGTTCTACGACATCGACGAGAACGCCATCGCCGCCAAGCTGACCTACGGCTCCAACGTCAAGGAGGTCACCACCGCCGTGTCCGAGGGCACCGTGGACTGCGGCATCATCTACGCGTCCGACGCCTACTCCGCCGGTCTGACCGTGGCGGCCACCGCCACCGCTGAGATGTGCGGTCAGGTCATCTATCCCGCCGCCGTGCTGAACACCTCCGAGCATCAGGATGCCGCCGCGGCGTTCCTGACCTATCTGCAGGGCGCTGAGGCCTCCGCGGAGTTCGAGGCCGTGCTGTTCACCCCGCTGAGCAAGTAAACCGCGCGTTTCAGGCAAGAGCTTTTCATTCATAGGGCCACGGGCAGGGCGCAGAAGCGCTCTGCCCGCCGTCCCGTTTTTCACGCGAAAACCCATCGTATCAGGAGGTTCCCTATGGACTGGTATCCCCTCTTAAATTCGCTGCGCATCGCCGCCATCTCGGCGGTGGTGGTGTTTTTCGCGGGCATCGCGGCGGCGTACTACATCGCCAAGCTCCCACGTCTGGTCAAAGGCGTGCTCGACGTGATCCTCACGCTGCCGCTGGTGCTGCCGCCCACGGTGGTGGGCTACCTCATCCTGCGCGTTCTCGGGCCGAAGCGGCTCATCGGCGCGTGGGTGCTGGAGACCTTCGGCATCCGACTGGTGATGACGTGGTGGTCGGCCATCTCCGCCGTGGTGCTGCTGGCGGTGAACATGCTGGAAAAGCGCGATTTCCTCACTGTCGGCGGAAGGAGGGCGGCGAAATGAGCCTGTATGTGGACATCGAGAAGCGGCTGGGGGCGTTCCACCTCCGGGCGCAGCTCGAGGCGCCGGATGAGACCATGGCGCTGCTGGGCGCCTCCGGCTGCGGCAAGAGCATGACCCTCAAGTGCATTGCCGGTATCGTCACGCCGGACCGGGGGCGCATCGTGCTGGGCGACCGGGTGCTGTTCGACAGCGAGAAGCACATCGATCTGACGCCCCAGCAGCGGCGGGTGGGGTATCTGTTCCAGCAGTATGCCTTGTTCCCCACCATGACGGTGGAGCAGAACATCCTGTGCGGCATCCGCTCCGGCGACCGGGCGGAGAAGCGCCGTGTGCTGGCGGAGAAGCTGCGGCTATTCCGGCTGGAGGGGCTGGAGAAAAAGCACCCGGCCCAGCTGTCCGGCGGGCAGCAGCAGCGGGTGGCGCTGGCCCGCATCCTGTGCGCCGAGCCGGAGGCTATTTTGCTGGATGAGCCGTTTTCGGCGCTGGACAGCTATCTGAAGTGGAATCTGGAGACGGAGCTTTCGTCGCTGCTGGCGGCGTTCAAGGGGCCGATCCTGTGGGTGAGCCACGATCTGGGGGAGTGCTACCGCAACTGCCGAACGGTGTGCGTCATGGAGGAGGGCCGCACCTGCGCCGTGACGGACATGGAGACGCTGGCGCGGCATCCGTTTACCCAGGGGGCGGCGCGGCTGGCGGGGTACCGGAATTTCCTGCCTGCCCGGCGCTGCGACGGCGGCGGGGGAGGCGCTGACCGTGGCCATCCCCGACGAGGCGGTGTGCCTGCCGGAGGGGCTGTACACGGCGGTGGTGCAGCGGGTCGTCCGCGACCTGCACGCCACGGTGGTGCTGCTGCGTCCGGTGGACGGCGGCGAGGATGTCCTGCTGCGGGCCGTCCTGCCGGAGGGCACAACGGCCGCGGCGGGGGAGACGGTGCGCTTCGACCTGCTGGCGGAGAAGTGTCTGTGCTGCGGGTGAGGGGGAATGGAAAAAGCCTTGGGAGGGGCAGGCAGAACCTGCCTCTCCCGAGGCTTTTTGACAAGTTAGTCACGTCTGAACAGGTCACGGGTGTAGACCTTGTCCTGGACATCATCGAGACAGCTGTCATAGCGGTTGGCGATGATGGCCTGACTGCGCTCCTTGAACGAGGCGAGATCGTTCACAATCTCGCTGCCGAAGAAGGTCGTTCCGTTTTCCAGAGCCGGTTCGTAGATGATGACGGTAGCACCCTTGGCCTTGATGCGCTTCATGACCCCCTGAATGGAGGACTGGCGGAAATTGTCGGAGTTGGACTTCATGGTCAGGCGGTACACGCCGATCACGCAGGGCTTTTCCGACCGGGCGTCGTACTCGCTGTCCTCGCCGTAGTCGTAGTATCCGGCCATCTGGAGCACACGGTCGGCAATAAAATCCTTGCGGGTGCGGTTGGATTCCACGATGGCCCCAATCAGGTTCTCCGGCACGTCCGCATAGTTGGCCAGCAGCTGTTTGGTGTCCTTGGGCAGGCAAGCACGCCTTTGATTCCAAAAAACAATGCACCCACAATACCAACCACGACTTGAAGCACAAGGTTCACAGTGTTTGCCACCCGATTTTCCTTATATATACCTGCGGCGTTGATAACAGCCGTCATAGGAATCCGATAGGAGTACAATGCGGCCCAAATAGATATCAAAACCGCATACGATGGATAAACGTAATTTACATCAGAAACAATATTTGTATACAGTTTAACGAACGGAATTGTCATAGCTGCCATAGTTGAAAAAACGATCGCAATTACTAATGAAACAGCCAAGTCATATATTCTATATGATTTAGTAATATCTTCTCCTCGGGATAAGTTCTGACCTATTTTCGGCGCAACCCCCGAACTTAAAGCAGAGACAATCGAAACCATAGTTGACGCAATCAAGCTGTAAACCGCATATACGTTTGCGTCCTTGAAGCCAAGAACCTGTGAAATGATAATTGTTGGAAGTGAAACGCTTGTATGCACTTATTATAGAAAGGCTCTTTCAATCCCTTTCCTTTTCGATACAACTACGGTACTTTTTCCGCTGATACAGTCAGCTCCCGTATTGGCTGCTTTCCACGTTCCGCATAACTTAGGATTGTTGCCACTTAGGTCGTTCCTTTAGCCCTGCAAGCATTATCTTCGAGCGAATCCCTCAAGATACCTGTGTCCTGTAAACACAGAGGGCATTTCATACTAACAACTTTTACTTTGCCCCGCTTGCGTACCCATTGGTACACTTGCATTTCTGCAAGCCATTCGTTTAGAGCCGTACATTCGGAATCTTTGTCAGACCGCCTTTTTGGCCATTCTAACCATATGGCAACCCCACCCGCACTGTCACACACAACCCGTACCTCTACGAATCTTTCCTCGCCATTAAGCGTTAGGGTGTGCTTCGCACGACTTCCCCGAGCTTATAACCCCAACCGTCTGTATTCGGCTGACGCTATTCGGAGTATTAGTGAATCCCCTTCAGGGCGTTACCCCGTCATTTGAGATTTCAGTTATGCAGTTCTCTAAAACCACATTTATTTAATTGTTTGTGACTTTAGGCTACGCAAGAATATGATACCGTTCTCTCTGCGGCTGTATGGTACAGCGAGGAATGATTTTACATCCTGGGTTTTGAAAAGAGCATATTCCTCCGGTCTCGTAAAGCGGATAGTATCAATTTCAGGCAGATAACAGTCCGCATTTCCCATAATCATTTTACGGAACATTTCAAAGCTGCCTATAACACGACCTTCTTCGAGCTGTGTTGTAGTCATACCATCCGTCAAGCGGTTATACCACCAAAAGGGCATCCATAAGTCAAGCATCATGTCTGCATCAAACATTCCACACCAATCGGCTTCGTAAAATTCGCAAGCAGTACGCAAAGCTCTTTGTGCAATTTCAAAGGGCTCGTGTATTCCATACACTTCGGCGGCGAGTTCAGTTAAACACTTCTCAAATGCTTTCGCATAAAGCGTATCCTCATCCTCTGTGATTGCCTTTATATCGCTCTCGGCAGGGCGAGGTTTTTTCTCTGCCGCAGATGCCTTATTTATACAATCCATGATCATTGGTCTCCTCTGTTGTTCGATATATTGATAAAAATTGCAGGATGCCAAGCATTTCTGTTTGACACCCCGCATTAGGTTGTCTATGCTATTTCGGATTTATTTGTTTCCCGTTTCAAACTTCTTTGTCAGCTTGTCACGATATGTAATCATTCTGTCTAAGAAGCCGTCGATAACATCCAACATTTCCGGATCGCACTGTTCAAGCTTAGGAGCAATCACGGAATTGATTTTCACATTAGGGTCTGCGCCCTCGCTGTCCATTAAAAAGTAGTCCATCTTCTGATCCAACACTCGGCTGAGCGTATAAAGCAGTTCAATCGAAATACCGATTTTTCCGTTCTCGATATTTGAAATATGAGTAGAGGTACAACCGCAACGCTCCGCTAACTGCTCTTTGGTCAAGCCTTTTGCTTTTCTCACACTCTTAATCCGTTTGCCGATCATAACACCGTCTAACTGATAAAGTGTTTTTTCCTCTGTTTGCATTGCCGTTTCACCTCCACACACTCTATTTTTGATTCTCATATATTATACCAATTTTCCTTTTTTATTTGAATTACGCAACACTTCAAGTCTTGTTGTGACACATCATATTTCATCGAAAAAATTTGTTGTATAACATTGAAGTTTATGTTTTACAAAGGTTTTTTGACGAAAATACAGGAAAATGGTAATGGAGGATGACGGCAATGTAACACATACACACCATGCGGCGACAAGAAAAAATGCTTGCTCCCCATAGAGAAAAAAATGAGGTCGGACTTTTTTGCCCGACCCCATGCTGTGTCATCCGCATTGTAACTGCAGCTATATTTCTTTTTCTCCGTCACGAATCACTCCGAGTCGCTGAAAGACAGGATACAAATAACTTGCTCCAAAACACCGCAAAAGTTTAGGTCCGGTTATCCGCACTTCCTTTTGCTGCAAGTCAATTGCCGTTTCAAGTGCGATGAACACACTTGCCCTGGTAACAGATTTTTCCTTGCGAGAGAAAAAGAGTTCATTGCCTTTCATCGTGTAATAATAACTTAACCCCTTTGCCGTTTTGAAAGGATACCCCTCAAAAGTGACAAGAGCGTTCCATAGTGTTTCTTTGATGTTATCCAAATCGCCGTTCTCTAATGCCTTTGCAAGCTGATGAACGGCGGCTTTCCGGTTTCGATATTTGCGAAGGCGTTCTGCTACAAGCGTGGATTCTTCCAAATTGTATATTGTCTTTTGATAGGGAAGATAACCGCTAACCGATGCCGCCGAGAGTCCCGTGATGGTCTGTATCTCTTTGACGGTCTTGCCGCTATTATATAACTCATTGACTTTTCGGCTTATCGGAGTTTCATATACTCCCGAAGTAATCAGCAGTTTTCTGAGTTTTATTCTCGACATGGAGAACTCACCGGCAAGCACATTGAGAGACATTTTCCCGTTTTCGTCCGCAGTATCTTCCGTCGGATTCAGATACGCATCGGTAACGGCTTCAAGAACTTGCTGTGACAATTCTTCCATGTTGTTTTTCTTCTTTTTTCGGTCTTGGCATATACACCTCAGTTATTATCGTTTCAATTCAACAAGGATAGTCTAAGTAAAAGCAGAGCAAACTCTGCTTTTTATAGTATATCATATGAACGCATTGTTTTCATCTATATTTTGCAAATTATTTGAAATTTTATAATCCTAAACGCTCGCGCATTAGTATGATAGTGTTTATTTTGTCATCAGACACATTGTTTACTGTTTTCAATTCTCTGATCGTGTGCTTGGCTTTACCGCCAAACAACATTTTACATAGTCGTGCGATCCAGCAGAACGGCAAGAGAAAGGGCAATTTATGTAATATCGGGTAGAGAGTGACCATGCTTTTATATGGCAAGAATAATCGTTGAAGAGCATACAACAGGGTGCTTTTCGATTTGGATTTTTTAACTGCTATTTTGTTCTGTGATGTGCCATATACGCCGCCGCTGAATATATAGGACAGTATTGTATCCGAAAACTCGTCTTTGGGTTCACCTGAGAAACAAATCTCCGCAAGCCTGCTGATTTCCGCGGCAAACCGATATATATCGGCTTTCTCAAGCAGTTCTCTCGCACACTCGTATGTAATTCCCATCTTGTGTTCCATTATCCAAATGTCCATAAGTGATTTTATTCCGCAGCCACCTGACAGGAAGTGATAGGACATATGGGCAAACATATAAAAGACAAAAAATTCATCTGTAAATTTATATTGATTGCCCTCTGTGAGCCGAGCATACCGCCACGCATCCCTTAGTACGGCATCCAATTTGTCAATATTCTCTTGAATATTAAAGTGCAGTTCCAAATGAACATTGGCTTCCGAAAACAGCGATACATCGTGATAATTTCTATCGCTGCACTTGAATCCTTTTTGAACCAGGGCATCAATAGCAGCTTCAAGATTTTCCTCCTTAACGAGGATATCTATATCACAGCTTGTTCGCATACTCTCTTTTGGATAGTAGGGGCGAATAACCGAGCCTTTCAGCGGAATATACGGTATGGACATCTGGTCAAATGTATCACATATCTGACCATACGCATATTTCATCTGCTCGTTTCTGTAAACCGACATAATTGCTTTTTGGTCAAATCTAGTATATATCGCATCGTCATTTTTCAATCCGCACTTATACAGAGAAAAATAAATAATGTGTGCCAGATCGTGACGATCAGCCAATGAATAAAGGGCAGAAATTACATCGGGAGTAAGCTGCTCTTTGACAGAATCATCTAACTCCGTCTCGGTGAGCTCCGAACGGAGTATTTTGATAAATATGTCCTCTATCGCTTTAACTTCCATGTTTTCTGCCCTTTCAATATTCAAATCAGAATTTTCGCCAAACCATCTTATTAACAACACCAGTATAGCTCTGAATAATCTTTACAACCTTAGTACTGACATTTTCCTCAACATAAGTCGGAACCGGGATTACGTTGTCGCCGTTATCGCACATATCCGCGGCAGTTGTCACTGCCTGCAAAAGGCTGTTTTCGTCAATACCTGCAAGGATAAAGCAAGCCTTATCCAGAGCTTCGGGACGCCTTTGATGTATTTTTATCATTTTATGCTTTATAGTATTTCAAACTCTGCATGATGTATTGAAATGCGCTTTTCAACCGGTGGTAGCTTTGTATAATCACCGTATATTTGTGTCAAACATTCATGATAATTTTTAACGCCATAATACTTTCTGCCTCCAAACTGATATAATTCACGCTCAGTATATGCGTCTTTAGGAAGCCTTAACCTTTTTACATACGCACTGTAAAGGCATATTGTCTCACTTGCCTTATCAAAGTCAAATTCATCTTTCTTAGGAATTTCAATCAGCTTGTCTAAATAGTATTTATATTGTTTGAATCCCGTATTAACCCATCTTCTGGCATAATGGTAGCCTTTGCTCAATATATTTGAGATATTTGAGTAATTACCACAAATCAGCGCTTTTTTATATTTCAATCGATCGAGTTCATTATACAGAGCCTCAAATTGCTTTTCACTATAATTTGTCGGTCTGCCGTCAATCGGAAAAACGTCAAGATAAATGCCGAAAACGCTATACTTCGGGTCTAAATATGTCTCAAATACTCTGCTACCATCAAGCGATACCTTTATAAAAGGGTAAATATAATTATCTGTCCAAGGACCGTAAACGCTACACCCCGGAATTTTATCGACCCGTTGAAGTTCTATAAATTTTTCGTAATCCGTTCTGGGCATACAGACATCTACATCATCATCCCAAGGAATAATATCACCATGACGAATAGCACCAAGCAAAGTGCCGCCGTATAGGCAATACGTTAAGCTATGCTTATCACAATAATCTGCGAAGGTTGATAAAATACTCTTTAATATTGTTTGCAATTCCGTTAATTCTGTAATTTTTCTCATTTTGATTTACCTCTTACTTTTTTGATTCATACCAAAATATCTTTTAGATATCGATTTCAAAATTTCTCGATAGAATATTAGATAGAATGTCAATGCAATCAACGCCGTGATAACACTAACAATAACGGCATATGCTATCCAGCCACCCCAAATTGTCACGCTAAAAGGTATTGCCAACCCACAGATCAAAATTGCACACGCTGAAATTGAGATATTAACTAAAAGCACCTTAAGAAATTTGAAAATTGAGCGTTCAAGAACATTTTTTGATAGATAGATCATATCTAAAACAGTTCTGGTTAACATACCCAAAAAAGTTCCTATAGCAATACCAATAAGCCCGATATATTGAATAAGGACAATTGATACAGCTAAATTTACAATAGCTTCTGAAATCGCAAATAACTGCGTCTGTTTATATCTGCCGCTTGCAAGTGAAACTGTGCTGTAAATACATCTGATACAGTATAATGCTTCGGCGATCACCATAATATATGCAAACTCTGGATATATATAGTTTACATCTGTGATATTAATTGTGTACACTTTCATAAACGGAACTATTAATATCCCGGTAATCGTAAACAATATCGTTGTAACCGATATTTGAATAAACTCAAATTTATCAAAAATATCGTTTACATATTTTTTGCTTTCAGTAGCAATTAGATTTCCAAAGCTTGCAGCGCTTCCACCGGAAATAGAAGTAACAATTTTTTCTATTCCTACAACTACTGCATAATATAATGAATACACTGACACATATTTTGTGTTCAAAAACACGGTAATTAAGGCAATGTCTGTATTTGTATGAATAAAGTATGCTATGTGATGCACAAGTCCGTTCCAACGTTGCTTTATTGCATTGTTGTCTGGTGCGGCTTTCATATTGAGCTGATAATGACTTTTTGCATATAGCATCAAAAATACGGGTTTTCCGGCAAAAATCAAACAACTTACAATTTTGACAATATGTATGCTCATACCACATAGAATAAGAGCATATGTAACTGCTATATTGGCAATCACTGCAATAATATTTACAATGCTGATGATTCTTGATTTTTGATCAGCTGTTATCAAAGTAGAATAATATAGTCCTACAAGATACTGCATAATCGTGCCGACACTTAAAATAAGTATCATGGAAACAATATACCAAAAATCAAAATTTGTTTTCACAATCAAAGGGTATATTATGCACATTCCCGCAAGATATATCAAGAATATCATTGCAATACGAAAATAAAACTTTTTGGCAGCAACAACAATTCCCGATACTTTCTCCTTATCGCCTATTGACAAAGGCTTATAAAGAGATGCTCTGATAACGCCCTCTGCTCCTGCTTCCAAAAGTGAGATATATGACAAGAATTGCGTTATAGAAGCGATCAGTCCGTTTACATCTGAGCCGAAGTTTTCTATAATAAGCTTAGGCAAAATCAATCCGCTGATTGCAGTGATCAGCTGGAATAATAATGAAAAGCTCATATTTAAGGTTGAGTTTTTAGATCTGCTTGTAGATGATGCCATATTTTCTCCCTATTTCATTAAATACCATAAGGCACTATACCGTTTGGATTTCAGTAATGTTATTTTAATTCCATCCTTTATACCTTTTTTAGAAACATTCGCAGCGACAGCAACCTGAAATATATAATCTGACAAGTTTTCTCTGAAAAAATCTTCGGTTTGTTTTCTGTCATAAACCTTTGCCGCTTTTGAAAAATACTGCAAAACCATATTTAAAGTATATACCGACAAAGAGTTCCGGTATGTTTCCGGAATATTTTCCGAAAGATATTGAATGACACCATTTAAAAGTTTTAGTTCGTTCGGATTAAACGAGTTTACCATTGAGCCCTCTGTGCATCTGTAGTTATACCCTACAAAATCCGCAAAATAGACGGAATTGCAATTACAAATCATCGGCATTGTAACTGCAAGATCATCTCCCATCCTGATATTGCCGGGTACCGGCATTTGATATTGAATCAACAATTCTCTCCTGACCGCGCCTGACCAAAGACTATATAATACACCCCCAAAATTTAACCCGTCAATCGTTTTGTCATACATCACAGAGCTTAACACGATATCAATATTATCTTTGTTAAAATACTCATTTCTGAATTTATTGCTTTGTATATAACAGAACTTATCCGAAAAGTGTTTGCAGTTGTACTTGATAATATCCGGAGAAAACTCATCGATGATCTTACTCAATTTTTCGAGTAACGAGTCTTCTATATAATCATCACTGTCTACTATTACAACATAATCGCCGGTACCTGCCTCAAGTCCGGCTTTCCTTGCAAAAACAGCACCTTTGTTTTGCTGATGAATTACCCTGACTCTGCTGTCCCTTGAGGCGTACTCGTCACATATAGAAGGACAATTATCCGGAGAACCGTCGTCCACTAAAATCAATTCAAAATCTGTAAATGACTGTCGTAATACGGATTCTATGCATTCCGGCAGATAGGCTTCCGCACGATACACAGGAATAACAATCGTGAAACGCATTATATTTCCCCTTTTTGCAAATAACAAAAATGTTTAAATAGCTATGGATATCTCAAACGTGCTGTGAATGCTCTCGTGTGTAATGATTTATTCCAAGGAAAAACAACATAATTATGAGAAAAAAGTCATCAAAGAACAAAGTATCCAAGCCCATCCACATAGAAAAGCAAGAAACAAACAGCAAAACAATCATGAAAAACTTGGGTTTTTCTTGTGATTTTCTGAAAGACAATACCCACGAAAATAAAAAACAGATTCCTATTACTCCGAATTGATAAATCAACTGAATGATTGTATTATGACTGCCTTTTCGAACACCGTTGAATACACTTGTAAATCCTTGACCCAATATTGCTTCCAATGGATTATCCCATAAGAAATCTATGTACTCTTTCCAAAGATCACTTCTACCAGTCGTCAATGAGCTTGAGTCAGTTACTCTGCCAAATCGAATTAAGTATTGATCTATCACATCCGAAAACATACCAGTGGACAACACCAAAAACAACGATGTTACTATAAGTAATAAAGCAACTAAAAACATAGAGGGTTTTGTAACGACCAATGATAATAACCAAATTGCAAAAATCAGAGTAAGGCAAAGCAAAAAACTCTTTGATAAAGAAGTGATTCCACACATGATTAATGCTATTATCAATATAATGCTAAACAATCGTTTTTCTTTTTTATTTGTAACAATAACAAGTAAAGCTCCTACTGCCGGGATAACTTGTGCTGCATAGAAATTGGGATCGGAATAGAAGCCGCAGTGTCGAGTTACCCCCAAATATTGGTCATCCATGACAACTATATATTTATAAATATTAGCATTTCCGGCGCATATGGTTGAGGCTACTGTTGCCAAAATGATGCCTAAAGCAAAGAAAATGACAGCAATTTCAAAACTGGTCTCATCTGAATATCTATCATTTATCATAGAAAATGCAACAAGCATGACAAAAAACATAATATAGCTCGTAGCAAAGCCATATCCGTGAAAAATCTTTGACAAAAAAGTAACTAAAAACAATCCAAAAACCGATAAAAATATTTTTTTATGAATCAAAGCACTTTTTTGCATAAAGAACATACGAATAAACACAAGGAGAGTTGCAACAGACACAAAAGAAATAGAGCCTGGAGATAATTTAATGATTGTAGACCAAGGAAGATAGAAGAGCATCATTGGTACAAGATACCCTGTCGGAGCGCTTAGTATGGTAAAAAGATAAAAGGCAAGAGAACATAGTATTATCATCGTATTGCCAATCATCTGACTAACCAATATCAATCCAACAGATATTACAACCATAGTTATCTGTTTTTTTTCAATCTGTGTTTGTATCAATGCGTTCACCTCCTATTCTGCCAACTTTGTAAATTCAACAATAGAGTCCTGATTTGAATAGCTTTTACTCATCATATTGTGTTTTATCATTTTTAAATCATCTTTGTGTTGAAGAATCCATTTCATATTTTCATATATAGCTTCCGTATTGTTATCACATACATATCCGTTGCCGCTTGCCAATATCATATCATCTGTTGATGTTGTTTTAGTTGACAAAATCGGAACACCTAAACAAGCTGCTTCATCAAAGACCATTGGTGCAGCTTCATGATATGAAGGTAGCAGAAAAAGGTCTGCATTTATAATATATGGGTAAGGGTTTTTCCGGTTACCATAAAAGAAAACTGCGTTTTCAAGCTGATGATCAACAACCATTTGTTTAAGCTTATTCTCTTGATCACCGGAACCAACAATATGGTAATGAACCTGTAATCCCGCTTTGATACAAGATTCTACCGCAACAATTCCACGCTCAATTCCCTTTTCCTCTGATAAACGAGCAACTGTGACAACGTTGAAAAAACTGTCGTCGTAATTTATACCATTTGATGCCGCATTTTTAATAGCTTTATAATCATTACAGTTTCGAATGACCACCACTTTATCTGTTAAGTCAGGTAAACAACGAAGGAATGACTTTCCGCAGCCATCTGAACAAGCAACAATTCTATCGAATTTTGGGTAGATATTACGACTATGTTCATTATTTGCACCACAATGTTCAAAATCACAATGAAGCCATGCAATCTTTTTCTCTGCTTGCACTTTTTTTAAAACAAACTCATTGCATCCGCCGTATAAATTTTTCTGCGGGCCTTCATGCAAATATGATATAGCATAATCATATCCCTTTAATTTTTTTTGAAATATTCCCATAAGTCTTATAACAAAGGATCTTCCAAATATTTTTGTAAGAACCACCCAAACAATCCTTGAAAGATATAAAAATATATTATTTAAATCTTTTTTTGACATTCCCAGATGCTTAAAAGGAGATTTTATTACTATTAATTTTACATTTTTAGGCAATTCTCTTTCAAATGCAGCGTTACCAAAAAAGCTAAGTAGTGTTACATCATAAAATTTATTGATCTCTTTAAGAAGATTCAGCAAGCTTTTTTGAACACCGCCTGTTTCCAAATTGTTTATTACGAAAAGAATTCTCTTCATTGAATATCCCCTATCATGTTTTAGATCTCCTATACTTAATGACTTTCGCCGGATTTCCTCCTACTATGGCATATTGGGGAACATCTTTGGTAACAACAGCACCTGCCCCGACTATTGCCCCATTTCCTATGTGAACTCCGGGCAAAATAATGACATGCCCGCCGATCCACACATCATCCCCTATCACTATCGTTTCTTCCGGTAAATATCCTTGCTTACACATAGGAACATCAGTACGATCAAAAGCGTGATTTCTGCTATACATAGTACAATAAGGTCCCATCATTACATTGTCTCCAATAACCACACTTCCGGTCAGAGAAGCGTTAATTCCTATGCCTGAATTATTGCCGAGTGATACATGAGATGAAAAAACAGCTCCTCGCTCTATGTTCACATTTTTTCCGCATTTTTCAAGTATGAGTTTACCGCATATCTTTCTCAGCCATTTAGCATACCCGCCGAAAATCTGATATGATACAGGAAGCCATTTCGCAAACAATACATATATGATTTTTCCTAATGCAACCTTGATTTTTCTCATTGTATTTCTCCGAAACTTACAAACTCAAATCCGTTTTCCTTATATTTGTCATTAATCTCTTTTGATGAAACAAACTCATACTCTTTGACTCTTTCGGTCGAGATATTTCCGAAATACGGACTGTCTGCAACTGTTGCCGGATGAAAAACAACTTCAATATAGTCCCTGCCGTCTTTTTTGAGAGCATTTAGCAAAATATCACCCTCGGTTTTGCTTATCTTATCAAAACTGACGACACGAGCTGTTGGCATAACAAAAGTTTTTCTGATCTTCGTAAACCAAAGCTGAAAGAAATTTTTTACCAAAAACTCTCTCACCTCTGTCTTGAAGCTAAGTCCGAATTTATCAAAATATACTCTTTGAAATGTTCTTGTGGCTTTTATATCGTGTCTTTTGGCAACCTTTTCAAAAACCTTAAATGCCTTAGTATGTAAAGAAGAATTTTCGTGTGTATTCCAATAATCTGCTTTTCCACAAGTCTTTTCAAAAAGTTCATATTGAGCTTCCAGTTCTTTTTCAAGGTCGGTAGGCGAAATAAGCCCTTTACTATATCGTTTTTTGAAATTCCCAATAGACCAAAATACACCGTTTTTATCTACAAGAGTCGGAATTTCTTTCGGATCGCTGATAGGCTTTCCGGTGGTTACATTCCAATGCACACCGACGGAAATGTGAGGATAGCGTTCTCTCAAATCTTTGGCGTTATGAAGTGTTTCCATATTCAACATCACATTTGTCGTTGTAATTATTCCATTTTCAATGCCGGCATCAATGGCTTTATCAACAACATCACACATTCCGTAGTCATCTGCGGTAACAATTAGCTTTTGCATGGTATCTCTCCTAAATTTCCTTAAACTCTTTGAAACCTTGTTTCATGAGTTTACATACTTTCGAAAAACTATACTCCTTGGATATGTTTCTCATGCCATACGCAAAATAATATACCAATAAGTTTTTCATAACGGGAAAAGCATTTGCAATTAAAACACCTTTATCAATAAAATATTTATCTGTATATCCTCGAAACCAAGATGATTCCTCTTGTTTCACTTTAGCAATGATAATTGGAGAAGTATACATTTTTAATCCTTTTCGAAAGGCGTCACGGATGAACAATGAATCTTCGCCGGAACTGTACCTTGCACCTCCGCCATACAAGGTCGAAAAAGACAAACAAGCCTTATCTATTGCACCTTTTCTCATGGCAACGCGAGCTGTACCATATCTCATACAATTCCATATGTGGACTTTTTTGAATTTAGCGTCTTCCTTCCGAGCCGGTGTAAAGCGGTTCATGTATTCAAGTTTGAAAACTATTATATCTGCTTTAGGACACCGAGCAAATGCATCCTCAACAATTTTTTCGTATCCGTCAACATAGATCATATCCTGATCAGAACACATTAAATATTTGCCACTTGCATTCATAAGGGCCTTATTACGGTTTTTGCCAACGCCTCTGTCGGCGGTTGAAATCAATTCAACACGGTTTCCGTCGGCTTGTGTATATAACTTATATGAATACTCATCACATTGATTGGCAAGTATGGCATCGGTTTGTAAATTCATCTCTTTGTATAGCGAATCGTCCTTCTGATGCATACAAGCAACCAAAACTTGAACATTGCTCATATCATTTTCCCTTACAGTACATATTTTGCCGGTAACGTCGGCTCTTTTGTCAAATACTCCTTATAGTCTTTTTCGGTATCCCATATACCTGCGTGCTGTTCACGCTTTATCTGCTCAAGATTTGGCATTTGCATATAATCACCAAACCTTTCGGAAAGAAAATCTTCAACCCCTATGGGAACATTTAATGTCACATTTTCAAAAGGCACTCGTTTTGTTTTTTCAAACCATTCTCGCTTATAGGTCCCCCTTTTGTACTTTGCTTTTCCGAGATAATTGCAATACAATTCCGTTTTTTTATCTCTGTATTTATAAACCTGCTTCAAAGCATGTTTTACAAGAAACAACCGCGGAAAGCTCTTTAGTATTCGCAAAGCGGTCTTCAGCGCAAATCCGTAACGAGATAAATCGCGTACCGACTGCGCTTTTGCTACAACATACTTAGCCCAAATATATTGATGCTTTCGCTGTAATGTGTTATCGGGACAAGTATGCAATATAAATATATCCAAATAAACATTATGCGAAATTTGATAATCAACCAAACTTTCTTCTATGTAGGTTGTGTTTTTTGCTCGAACTTTCCCAAGTGTAACCATATTATCGAAATGTCCGAAAGGTTCAAGGAAAAATCTTTCGTGATCTCCCTTTTCCGCAAATAATTCCACAAACTTTTCATAGTTATCGGGAGTCATAAAAAAGTCAAGATCATCGTCCCACGGAATAAAGCCACCATGACGGATTGCACCAAGGGCAGAGCCACCCATCAGACAATACTGTATGCCGTTTTCTTCACAGAATTGATCCACATAAACAGCTATTTCCAGTATTTTTTCTTGAAGTGTTTTAATTCCCCAATCGTCAGGGGTATTACTTCGCATATATGTATACATAAGTCAATTTCCTCGCATTTTTCTGATCAGATTTCGCACTTTAGGAGGAATCAGCCAATAAATTTTATGAACAACACTGCATCCGAAATATTTTTTTGCTGTCTGTTCATATCCGTTCTCCGAAAGCTCTTTGATGATGTTATCTCTGTTCTTCGGTTTCTGTGTTGAGTGCGTCAGACAATGATTGGAATCAACACCGTATTGAACAGGAAACTCTTTGCTTACGGTTTTATCCTTGATAAGAGAAAATACCTCGCTACCCGTTTGCGTGTTTGTGATAACCATGGAAACACCGGTATCTATGTTCCCCTTAAAATCGTATTTTTCAATCCCCCAAAAGTCTGCAAGTGTAATATCCGACACCCTTTGAAGCGTTGCATATTGACAATCATAACAGCCTTCTCGAAAAATCAAATAATTCTTAAAAGCGTTATAAAAGGATGAGCTTGTGTAAATTCCATTTACAATTTTGGCTTTTCCGTTTTTTGTAACTTTATATGAATAACCGTGAGCGTGTTTGTACTTGTTATCTTTCACTCTGAAAGAAAAGTCAGACACCTCACCACCGGATTCTTTTTCAAGCGTTTTGATGTAATCATCAAATACTTTTTGAGATGGAACACCATGGCAAATAATATCTGCTGTAAAAAGATTCTCTTCCAAAGACTTAGGTATGCTGTTTTTAACAGCCGAAACCTGACAGGGGGTTCCACAGTAAAACACCTTTTCACCCTTTTTCAATCGTTCGACAATTTGAGTATAAATCCCTTCCATGTCGGATTGGATATATTTTGATTTCAAAAGCGGTGATATGGAATCAACAGAATCAATGATACGATGTTTCAGCGTAGTGCCCTCAAAAGCTGCACCGCACACATAATATCCCTGCTCCAGAAAATATCTTGCAAGAAGTTCAAAAATGCCGCCGGATGAACCATGATTTTGGAGAACGGGATCGGAGGCATAAGCAGCATACAAATGCTGTTCTTCCCTATGTTTTTCTTGTAATTCAAGAGGACATACAGAGTAACATTTCCCACACGAAATACATCTCGATTCATCAAGTACGGAATATCTGAATCCATCTTCCTTTATCACGGAGGAAATGCACTGAACCGGGCATGCATCTACACACGCCATGCACCCGGTACATTTTTTAGCAAGTTCTGATATATAATCTATTCTCTTCATGCTTTATTTGCTTTTTCACGAATGAGAGTAGAGCTTATGCCATCTGTATGTGGGAGAAAAACAACATCGACTCCCACTTCAGCAAACTCTTTTATAATCTTGTCGTACATACTGCTGCCTTGCCAATCACTTCCATGAAACAAAACATCGAACTTTAACTCTTTATAGGCATCCATTTTATTCATCGATGTCTGCGGAACTACTTTATCAACATACTTGATGGCTTCAACAATGGCACATCTTTCTTCAAACGTGATAATCGGTGTTTTATGCTTATAACTCTCAACGGTTTCATCGGTGGAAACACCGACAATTAAATACTCACACTGTTCCTTTGCTCTTTTCAGGATATTCAAATGACCGATATGAAACATATCGAAAACACCTGTTGTGTATCCTACTTTATATTTTTTTTCTGACATAATGCCCTCCCTAAGATCTGAATGTATTAGTAAAGCGGTATTCCAAAAAGACTTAATAACGATCCGAAGCCATAAACAATATGAAACAATGGATACAGCCAAACAGTTACCAAACCATATTTCGGTTGATTGTTGCTAAAAGAGTAATAAAGATCAAGCACCAAATACAATGCCTGTTCAGCTGCAAATAACCACCATAGACATGGCAAAAGGATCGATGCAATCGGCATGATGATGAGGGATAACAAAAATAAAAACGGAATAAAATGGCGTATGCTCATTGCCTTAGGATTTTCTCTCAGCGTGAAAAACAGTGCATTTCCGTTTTGAAGTCCCATTTTCAGAATACCTTTGAAAGTATCTCGACAATAATACTTAAACTTAATATCTTCGGCAAGCCAAACCTTTCCGCCGCTTTGACGAATTCTTGAGTTCATGTCATTGTCTTCACTGCGAAGCAACTTTGGGTTAAATAAACCCACTTGCTCAAATATTTCACGTCTGAATGCACCAAACGGAACTGTATCAACAAAACGGTTTCCATCGCCTGTTCTGAAGTCCGAACCACCAACACCGAATTTTGTCGAAAGCATTTTAGCTATCGCTTGTCCGACAAATCCCGTTGCTTCCGTTTCTGCTATACCGCCTACATTAGCGGCATCTGTTGTATCAAGATAATAAACACATTTTTCTATGTAGTCCGGATAAAAATACGAATGTGCATCCAAACGGATAATGTATTTCCCTTTGGATTGTTCTATCGCCATATTTAAGGCATAGGGGGTTTTCCTTTTCTCGTTGGTCAACAAAACGATTGGGTAATCCTCTTTAGCGATATACTCGTTTATAATTTTTACTGTTTTATCGGTTGAATTTCCATCAACAAAAATCCATTCCATTTGACTTTTCGGATAAGTTTGTTTTATGAGAGATTCAACGCATTTTGATACATACTTTTCTTCGTTATAAAGCGGAATTATTATCGATACCAAAGCATCGCTCATACATTCACCTCATCTTCTTTTGCCGGTGTTTGCTCAATATAATCACCTTTATATTCCTTACCCAACACCGCAAACACGGTCATAAACATGATGCGAATATCACCCCAAAAGCTGAACTGTTCAATGCTTTTGAGATTATAGTACATTTTGCCGGGAAGTATCTTTTCAATATAAACCTTATCGGTATCTTCTGCACCGTCAAGAAGCTCGGCTTCATCTTTGTAGTAAATACTTGCAAGGCTTGTCACACCTGCCGGAAGAAGCAGAGTTGCCATCATTTCCTCGCTATATTCTGCAACAAAACGTGGGCTTTCCGGACGGACACCTACCAAGGTAAGATCGCCCGAAATCGTGTCAAATAGCTGAGCAATTTCGTCCAACCGACAGCGACGGACAAATCGTCCTACTCTCGTAACACGGTTATCGTTGTTCACGGTCACTTGTGAACCTTTATCTGCGTTCTGCACCATCGTGCGGAACTTATGGATACGGAATCTGCGACCGTATTGCGTGATACGCTCCTGACGATAAAACACCGGACCTGGAGAATCAATCTTTATTGCAATCGCTAAAATGAGAAACACAGGCGAAAGTATCACAAGAAGTATCAATGAACAAACAACGTCAAACACTCGCTTAAAGATCAGACTGCATTTCCTCTTTGCGAGAATATCGTAGTATTTACGCACCGAATCTGTTTGCATTTCGGGCGGTAATTCTTCCCATTTTATCAGCTTCATCTTATGTACCCACTGAGGATTGTTTTGTAGGTTTCAGTAACATACTCCACTTCTTCATCCGTCAAACAAGTATGAAGCGGCAATGTAATCTCATTTACATAATGAGCATAGGCATTGGAATAGTCCTTGATATCAAAGCCCAATTCTTTATATGCGGTATGCATCGGGAGTGGTTTATAGTGAACATTACATGCCACACCTGCTTCTGCCATTTTGATGATGATTTCACGGCGCTGTTCATCGGTTACACCCGGAACCCTTGTGATATAAAGATGTCCGCTGGAGGTATAATCATCGGTGTAATGTTCCAGCACTTCCACACCAAGAGGTTTGAACGCCGCATCGTATTTACCGATGATTTCTTTTCTTCTTTCGAGCATACCGGGGTAACGTTCAAACTGTGCAAGTCCGATTGCTGCCACTACATCCGTCATATTGCACTTATACCATGTGCCGACAATATCATATTCCCATGCACCGAGCTGTGTCTTTGCAAGGGCATCTTTCGACTGACCGTGAAGCGAAAGGAGTTGTGCTTTTTTATATATGGCTTCATCATCAATACCGTCGATGTGTTTCCAAGTCATAGCACCGCCCTCTGCGGTGGTAAAATTCTTTACAGCATGAAAACTGAAATTTGTAAAGTCTGCAATCGAGCCAACCATTTGACCGTGCCAATCTGCACCGAAAGCATGAGCTGCATCGGCAACAACAGCTACTCTGCCAAGTTTTCCTTGAATCTCGCTTGTCGGTTTGAATAATGATTTTTTGCGTTCTACAATTTCAAAAATACGGTTATAATCACAAGGGATACCGCCAAGGTCAACAGGAATGATCGCCTTTGTTTTCTCGGTAATTGCCGCTTCCAAAGCATCATAATCCATTTCAAGGCTGTCCTTTTGACAATCTACCATAACGACCTTTGCTCCCACATGGCAGATTACCGAAGCAGATGCTGTATATGTATAAGCGGTTGTGATAACCTCATCTCCTGCGCCAATTCCAAGAATACGAAGCGAAACTTCAGCACAAGCGGTTTGAGAGTTCAAGCACACACATTTGGGTGTACCTACCCACTCGGCAATTTTCTTTTCAAGAAGTTTTGTTTTCGGTCCTGTGGTAATCCAACCGGAACGCAGAGCATCGGCTACAAGTTCAATCTCAGCATCGCTGATGTCGGGCGGAGAAAAAGGAATGTTAAATTTTTTCATAATTTACACCATTATCTTTCTTAGGCATTCAAATTAATTTTCACATCACATCGTCAAAGCTATAAACTTTTCCATCAATTGGTACAGGAGTACGCATATCTATCGGCTTTTTAATTTCATTCATTCTTTTTGACCACTCTTCGGGATTGAAAAAGAAATCGTTTATATCCATCGTTTTTCTGTCAAAAACTTCACCGCATTTTACTCTTGTTCCGGCAGGAACCAATGTTGATGCTGTTATGGTGGAGTTTGCTTCTACATGAACGCCATCACAACACATACTTGCGTAATTCACAACTGCACCTGAGGAAACAAAACAACCGATAGCCAAGTGTGACATGGATTGAATCACTGCCATAGGCTCAATGATACATCCCGGCATAATTTGAGCAGACGGAGCAACATGCGCTTTCGGAGAAACCAAAGTTGCAATTCTAAAATTTGTCTCTTCTTGTATCTTTGTTAATAGATTTAATCTAATATCAGGCGAATCGATGGCAACGATAATGTTGCTATACTCACAATTTAGTTCTGCAAGGTTTTTTATTTTTCCAATCACTTTTTCGCCCGTTGGCGTAGACTCATTTTCATCATCTATGAAATCTATTTTGTCAAAGCATCCCATTTCATGTGCGATATCCGACACAACAACACCATACGCACCTGCTCCAACAATCAGTAAGTTTTTATTCATGATGTTTTCCACCCTTCAAATCCAATTTTAATCATCTCTCGGCATACACCCATTACATAGATGCTCATCGCCGCCCATATCGTCATACACAGTTCCGCAGAGTTCGCATACATAATGCTCATTCTCATAACCGCAATAACAGCATTTTCCGATTGGTAATAAATCTTCGGTAATAGACACACCATCTTTTCCACATTCCTGGCAAGCAAAATCCGCAACAGGAGATGTGCCGCCGTGCCTACCACACTCATACTCCATAGCCGCCACTTGTTTCACATAAGGGTTCAGATCTTCCTCAATATAGTCAATCAAAGCTTCAAGAAAATCGTGAACCTCAGTATCGATATATTCCGAATCACTGTCAGCAACACATAGACCTTCTTCGCCTTCATGTCCTTCACCGTTGTGGTAAGTACATTCAGCCTTAGCGATTACATCCTCGCCGTGCTTGGCTTCAATGGTCAAGTAGCTCGATGAGTCCATATCGTCATCAAGCACAATCGAAACATACAAGGTTAATTCTTCATCAGATGCGTTACTCTTTATAACGCACACTTTTGTTGTGCCATCTTTTACAGGTATTTCCATATCAGAAACATCAAAGCACGGGTCATAATGATACCGATCCCAAAGGGTATCATACAGCGCGGTTACAGTCTGACAAAACAGTTCGTAGATTTCATCTTCATCACGGATTTCAACACCCGTCTCACCGAAGATGCGGTCACGCAAAGACTGCTCGTCGTATTCCTCCTGCTCCTGTTCATGCAGCCAAGTATCCAGCAGTTCTTCCGAAGCGTTCTTCTGCTCAAACTGCTCCAACGCTTTAGATAGTGTCAATTCAAAATCCGACAGTTCATCGTGCATCTTTTTGAAAGCAAAGAATGTCAGCAGCTTGTTATGGGCTATGTGATTACGAGCTTTGATAAACTGCGTGAGTTGCCGATTGAATTGTTCTGGATCGGAAAAATACTGTGAAAAAATGTCATTCCACAAGTTCAGTTTAGATTCACGCTTTTTCTCTACAAACTCTTTCGCCGCTTGCTCGTTTCGCTTTTCCAAATACTGATACAGCCTTGTTAATTCGGCAGAGGACAAAGTCGTATTTTCTTTGTATATGACCGCTTTCAAAATAGGGATTCATCTGTACGGGCAGCCCCTTCAAGCCTTCCTTGTAACGCATATAGATTGCCTTCTTCTGGGCAATATGCTCCTCCAAATGGGGCATCTGGTTACGGACAACACCTGCAATTACATTGCTCATGCGGTAGTTGTAGCCCAGCTCCTCATGCTGATACCATGCCGCACGTTCTCTGGACTGTGTAGACCATTTACGAACCTTGTTTGCCGCTTCCTTGCTGTCGGTCAACAGCATACCGCCGGACGAACCGGTGATGATTTTATTTCCATTGAAGGAAATGGCATTGTATGTACCGAACACACCAGTCTGCACACCCTTATAGGATGCACCCAGGGATTCTGCAGCATCCTCGATGATCAGCGCACCGTGCCGGTTGCAGATCTCCCGGATCTCGTCGATCTTGCCGGGTGTGCCGTAGAGATGCGCCACCACGACCACTTTGATTTCCGGATACAACTCAAAGGCTTTTTCCAACGCAATCGGGTCCATATTCCAAGTGTCGTACTCAGTGTCAATGAACACAGGGATACCGCCCTCATAGACAATGGGGTTCACCGTGGCGTCGAAAGTCATATCGCTTGCTGCTACAAAGCGTTTTGAGAGCGCACCCGTTCCGGGAGCCGGTTTTCCATACACCTTTTCACCTGCCAGCTTCATAGCCAGATGCAGGGCGGCAGTACCAGCCGAGAGAGCAACGGCATACTTGCAGCCCACCTTCTCACAGATCTGCTTTTCTATCTCGTTGATGTTCGCTCCCACAGTAGACATCCAGTTGGTTTCATAAGCTTCCATCACATAACGCATGGAATCCGGATACATGGTAGGTGAGGACAGCCAAACCTTATTTTCAAATTTCTCATAATTGTTATCAGGATTAAACATCTCTCGTTCCCCTCATCTCTGCGCCAATACCTCTGCGCACGTCTTTTCAACATTTATATTGATACAATCTGTCCGAAAACAGACCTTGATTCTCTTATGAACGACAAATAGCCCACCGCCAGACATGGCGTGTGAGCTAAGTCAGTTCCTCCTTATAAGATTTTCTACTCTGGATTGTGGGTCAATTCATGAGTATCCAAGAAGCCATCTTCACCTCTTGGATTCTCTGACCTACTCCAGTTTCCGTAGAAAATTTCAAATAACGGGGACTGACTTAGAGCCGAAAATCCTTGTAAATTCAAGGCTTTTTCTTGGTTGTCCCTATTATACAGCTATCACACGCTTACCCTCCAAAGCTCCGTGGCTTATCGCCGGTTTCCCGTATAATCTTTCGCCTGCGGATTTTACACAAAGATGGAGTGCAGCTGTACAGGAGGAAAGTCCTACCGCGTATTTCATTCCTGCTTTTTCGGCGGCAATGTGCTCGACCGCATCTATGTTTGCCCCAACGGTGGACATCCAGTTGGTTTCATAAGCTTCGGTCATATATTTGAGTTCTTCGCCATGCATAGTGGGCGTAGCGAGCCAAATTTTCTTTTCAAAGGGTGTAAATTTCATATTTGCCTCCACGAGTTTTACACAGCAGCGGAGCAGCGTTCTCTGTACAGTCCGCTGCTTTCCGTAAGCTCCGGCTGTTCTTCGAAAACTTCGCCATTGTCCGCAGCAACCGGCGCCTCAACAGGCTGATAGGTCGGCACGACCTCCTCGACAAGCGTGCGGATCGCGGACTCATCACCGGCATAGGCCGTTTCCATGAGCTGTTGGAGCTGACCGAGGAACATATCCGTATTAAACGGGATGGGGCTGCCGATGTGGATGAGATGGTTCGGCGTTGTCCGCAGTCCCTCTTCGGCCATCAGCTTCTCCTCGTACAGCTTTTCGCCCGGGCGGAGCCCGGTGTATTCGATCTTGATGTCCGCATCGGGGCGCAGACCGGACAGCTTGATGAGATTCCTTGCAAGCGTATCGATCTTCACAGGTGAACCCATATCCAGCACGAAGATCTCGCCGCCCTTTGCGTAAGTCCCCGCTTGCAGAACCAGCGATGCCGCTTCGGGGATCGTCATGAAATAACGGATGATATCGGGGTGCGTGACCGTGACCGGGCCGCCCTTGGCGATCTGCTCCTTGAAGCGGGGCACCACAGAGCCGTTGCTGCCGAGGACATTGCCGAAACGCACGGCGACAAACTCGGTTTTTGCGCTTCTGGCGAGCTTGGCGATGTCCCGCATGCTGCCGTCCTCGTCATCGCTGTGCACATGGAGCGGAAGCAGCTCATCCGCTTTCCCGTCGCGGATCTTGCGGTCGAAGGACTGGATGATCATCTCGCACAGTCGCTTGGAGGCACCCATGATATTGGTGGGGTTCACCGCCTTGTCGGTGGAGATCAGAACAAAGCGCTTGCAGCCGTTCATCATGGCGGCATACGCCGTCTTGTATGTACCGATGGCATTGTTCTTAATGGATTCGCACGGACTGTCCTCCATCAGCGGGACATGCTTGTGCGCCGCCGCGTGGTAGACGACATCGGGCTTATACTTCTCAAACACCTGATTGATGCGGCGGCTGTCGCGCACGGAGCCGATCAGGACTTCCAGATTCAGATCCGGGTATTTATCCCGCAGCTCAAGCTGGATGGCGTGGGCGTTGTTTTCGTAAATATCAAATACGATCAGCTGCCGGGGTGAATGAGACGCGATCTGGCGGCACAGCTCACTGCCGATAGAACCGCCGCCGCCCGTGACGAGGATGGTTTTGCCCTGAATGAAATCATAGATCTCCTTCATATCGACCTTGACCGGTTCGCGTCCCAGCAGATCCTCTACGGCGACCTCCCTCATCTGACTGGCCACCACGTTTCCGTTGACGAACTGATACATACCGGGGAGGTTCTTCAGCTCGCAGGAGGTCTCCTTGCAGATATCCAGAATATCGCGGCGCTCCGCTGCCGATGCGCTGGGTATGGCAAGATAGATCTTTTCGATCTTGTACTTCTCAACGTTCAGCAGAATATCTTCTCTACCGCCCACAATGGGAACGCCGTCAATGAAACAGCCGTGCTTGCTCTTGTCGTCATCAATGATGCAGCACACACGGTCGTGCACTTCCTTTGCGGTCTGGAGATCGCGCAGGATCATGCGGCCCGCAGAACCTGCGCCGATCAGCATAACGCGGCTTGCTGTACTGTCAGGCTGCCGCCAGGACATCCTGCTCCGCTCCAGATGAATGAAACGGTACGCAAACCGCACGGCCAGCGAGAGCAGGAACTGCATCACGATCCCGCCCACATAGTAAACCATCGGCATACGCCCGAACATCACGGTGATGCCGGCCGTATAGAAGATCCCGAGGATCAGCGACGCGGCGGCCGTTCTCGCAAGCTCGGAAAAGCTGGCAAATTTCCAGACGCTCTGATACAGCTTGAACAGCCAGAATACAAAAACGCAGACGGCGGCATAGACCGGCATAAACTTCAGCCATGCCAGAAGATACTCCCGTGGTATCTGTGTGTACCGGCAGTCAAACCGCATCCAGAGTGCGGCAAAGTATGCGAATCCCGAAACCGCCATGTCATATACCGCCAGAAGGATCGATACCGCCGGGATCCCTCTGGATGCGGAACACCGCTTTTTGCTGGCGGAAATGTTGTCCTGCTTCTTCATGTTGCTCCCCCTCATAACTATCAACACAACAAGCAGCCGACGATGATCGCTCATCCCCGGCTGATTCGACTTTCTTATAAGGCAAATACCACGCCGGGGTCTTTTCGCACAGCCACCACGGACGGGGCGGCGGGGCGGGAGGTGAAGTGCCAGCGGCGCTTCATGGCGCACCACAGCGCCGCAGCCAGAAGCTGCACCGCAAACGTTCCCAATATGGGCAGCACGTTCACGAAGCGGCGGGCCAGCAGGCAGGTGACAAAGTAGAAGATAACATCCGCGAACAGAATAGAAAGAGCCTGGCTGTAAACCGCTTCCTGAACGCTTTGCAGCACCACCTCAAACGAGTTGTAGGCACGGCAGAGCAGACAGTACACCAGGCAGAACAGTGCGGTGACGCACCATCCCTCCAGATGAAACGGCGCAAAAAGCGCGTCCTCATAGAAGCTGAACCAGCACAGGCCAAACAGGACGGTGATGCAGGCAGCGCCAAAGGCGTTGACAGCAGACACCGTCAGGTCGTATTTAAATTTACCCACCTCTAAAATCCCCCTCAATTTTCTCGGTCAGTGGATGTGCCTCCCTATAGACGGGCGGCACCGACGCGAAAGAGCAGACCCCCATTGCGGATCGCAGCGATCCCCTTTATCTGCCGGTTCACGACATGAGATGCGTGCGGCTGCGCACGAACTCATATTATATATAACACTATAAAATGCGGGAAAAGTCAATCCTCTTTTGTCAAAATTATTGACTTATTGTAAAAGACTGTCGAAAGGAAGCGAATTTTGCGGGGGCTGCCGCTACTCCCGGTAGCCCAGCGCCGCCGAGATCATGGCGGCGCTGGCGCAGACCTGCTCCACCGCGTCCCGGAACTCGTCGGAGTGGGCGCTGCGGAACATGCCGATGACGCCCACGGTGTACCGGACGGCACGCTCCACCGTGTACACCGGCGCGGAGATGGAGCGCAGGCCGATCTTGTACTCGCCGTTTTCGATGGCGAAGCCGTTTTCCCGGCAGGTGCCCACCTCCCGCATCAGGGCGCCCACGTCCGTGATGGTGTGGGGCGTGAACTGGGTCATGCTCTGGCGACGCAGCAGCTTCTCCGCCTCGGCGCGGGGCATGTGGGCCAGAAAGACCTTGCCCTGGGACGTGCAGTAGATGGGAAGCCGTGCGCCGGCATCCGACACGATGCGCAGCTTGTCCCGGGCCTCCACCTGGTCCAGCGTGATGACGCTGCCGCCCTCGCAGATGGACAGCATCACCGACGCGCCGGTGGACTGGGACAGGTGCTCCATATAGGGCCGGGCCACCAGCGAGATGTCCCAGGTGCGCTCCACCTGGCGGCCGTACTCGAAGAGCCGCAGGCCCAGCGCGTATTTGCCGTCCGGCGTCTGGGTGATGACATCGTAGGCCCGCATGGTGGTCAGCAGGCCGAACACCGTGCTTTTGGGATAGCCGCAGCGCTCCGTCAGCTCTGTCAGCGACAAGGGGCGTCCCGCCTGACTCAGCGATTGCAGAAGCTCCATGGCCTTGGCCACGGACAGTATGATGTTGCCGTCCACCATGGTGTGTCACCGTCCTTTTCTTCCTTATCATAGCGCAGGGCGTGATACGCTGTCAAGGATATCCGCCTGACAGAACGGACTTGCCAGCGCCGGAAAGGCATGCTATACTACGGATAACTTTCCAGGTAAGGAGAACGCACCATGCCGGAGATCATCATGGCCTTTGCGCCGCTGACATTTCTCATCATCTACGCGCTGAAGACCCGCAAGATGGCGGATGCCATGGTACTGGCCACGCTGCTGGCCATGGTGCTGCTGCACCGGCAGCACTTCCTCACCGGCACCATCGACGCCCTGTACGCACAGCTGTCCAACTCGTCGTACCAGTTCGTGCTGTGCATCATCATCGGCTTCGGCGGCATGATCACGCTGTTTCAGGAGTCCGGCGCCCTGATGGGTTTCCGCGACCTGCTGCTGAGGGTGGCCAAGGGCCCCAAGCGGACGCTGGTGCTGGCGTGGTGCATGTCCGTGGTCATGTTCGTGGACGAGTACCTCAACGCCCTGACGGTGACGTTCTCCATGCGGGAGATCACCGACCGGAACCGCATCCCCCGGGAGCATCTGGCCTTGCAGGCCAACATCATGGCCTGCTGTCTGTGCATGACCATCCCGTTTTCCAGCTGGACGGCCTTCAGCGTGGGGCTGGTGTCGGAGTACGATCTGGGCTTTCAGGATTATCTGCGGGCCATCCCGTACATGATCTATCCGCTGTGCATGATGCTGCTGTGTCTGCTGCTGGCGGTGGGGGCATTCCCGAAGGTGGGGCCGCTGAAGCGGGCCTATCAGCGGGTGCAGGCGGGCGGCCCGGCCTTTGAGAGGGACGAGAAGGCGGAGAAGCTGGTGGACATCGCCGACGTGGACGAGAGCCGCGTCTCCCCGGCGTGGAACGCCGTGGTGCCGCTGGCGGTGCTGGTAGGCGGTACCATCCTGTTCGGCAACGACCTTGTGCACGGCATGGTGCTGGCCATCATCGCCCAGTTCCTGCTGTATGTGCCGCAGAAGATCATGACCGTGAAGCAGTTCTTCGAGCATTTCTTCAACGGCGCCAAGGGCATGACGTCCCTTGCCATCGTGGTGTGCTTCGGCTTCATGCTCAGCGAGGCCAACCGGGAGCTGGGGCTATTCGACATCCTCATCAACGGCATCGGCGGGACTGTCCCGGCGGCGCTGGTGCCGCCGCTGGCGTTCCTGCTGGTGGGCGCCACGGTGTTCGCCGTAGGCGGCTGCTGGGTGGTGATGACCATTGCCATCCCGGTGTTCGTGCCGCTGGCGCTGTCCATGGGCGTGGCGGCGCCGGTGATCATCGCCGCCGTGATGAGCGGCATCGCGCTGGGGTACAGCACCTGCTTCTACGCCGACGCGGTGTTCATGACCACTGCCGGCACCGGCGTGTCCAACATCACTGTCATCCGCACCACCATCCCTTACGCGACGGGGGCGGCGGTCATCGCCGTGGTGGGCTTCCTGCTGTGCGGCGCAGGCGTGTTCTGACAGAGTACAAGCGGGGGCGGGCATCCGGGAGGGTGTCCGCTCCCGTTCTTTACATGTTCTTAACTCGACGGGACGCCGGTTTTCTGGTATACTACCATCAATTTACAGAAAGGGAGGGGTCATACCTATATGGATACTGACGGCGGTGACTATCCGGGTAACCAGCTGAACTGCCATCTGTCTGTGGGAGCATATCTGCGCTGCGCATCGCGGGGCAGACGTGCTTTTTTGCGCCTATAAGGGCGTATCCACCCACAAAATCAGACGACAGAAAAGGAGTTACTTAGCTTGTCAACTACGACTTGTATCATTATGATGGCGGTCTGCCTGCTGCTGTCCGCCTATTTTTCGGCCACGGAGACGGCCTTTTCCTCCGCCAACACCACGCGCCTGAAAACGCTGGCGGAGAAGGGGAGCGGCAACGCGGCGCTGGCCCTGAAGCTGCTGGAGCAGTACGACCGGCTGCTGTCCACCATCCTCATCGGCAACAACATCGTCAACATCGCCACCGCGTCCATCGGCACGGTGCTGTTCGTGCGGCACTACGGCGACGCGGGCGCCACCATCTCCACGGTGGTGGTGACGGTGGTGGTGTTGATCTTCGGCGAGATCTCCCCCAAGAGCATCGCCAAGGACTGCGCGGAGAGGTGCGCCATGCTGTCCGCCCCCATCCTGCGGGTGCTCATCTGGGTGCTGATGCCCCTGAACCTGCTGTTCTCCCTGTGGAAAAAGCTGCTGAACAAGGTTTTCCGCCTCAGCGGCGAGAGCAAAATGTCCCAGGAGGAGCTGCTGATGCTGGTGGACGAGGTGCAGCAGGAGGGCAGCATCGACCGGGACGAGGGCGAGCTGCTGAAAAACGCCATCGGCTTTTCCGAGCAGGAGGCGCAGGACATCCTCATCCACCGGGTGGATCTGGCGGCGCTGCCCGTCACCGCCGGCAAGGAGGAGGTAGCCGCGCTGTTCACCCAGACCAAGTACTCCCGGCTGCTGGTCTACGACGGCTCCATCGACCATATTCTGGGCACCGTCCACCAGAAGGACTTCTATGTGGGCTGCGGCGTGACGGATAAGCCGCTGCGGGACATCATCGCTCCGCCGGTGTTCGCGCTGGAGAACGAGCCCATCCGACTGCTGCTGAAGAAGCTGCAGCAGGCCAAGACCCATGTGGCCGTGGTGGTGGACGAATACGGCGGCACCTGCGGCATCGTCACCATGGAGGACATTCTGGAGGAGCTGGTGGGTGAGATCTGGGACGAGCACGACGAGGAGGAGGTGTTCCTGCGGAAGCTGGGGCCGGACACCTACGCCGTGGACGCGGCCATGGACCTCGCGGACTTCGCCGCCTACTTCCACCTCAAGACCGATTCGGAGATGGTATCCGTCAGCGGCTGGGTCATGGAGCAGTTCGGCCGGGTGCCGGAGGCCGGGGACAGCTTTACCTGCGGCAATCTGCGGGTGCAGGTCACCCGGGTGGAGAACCACCGCATCGAGGAGATCCGCGTGGTGCAGGAGACGCCGGCGCCGGCGGAGGCCGCTGTCTGATATATAGAGCTGAAAGAAAAAGCCGCGTAGGCGGCTTTTTCTTTTGCGCAGAAGGAGGGCATTTCTGACGGTATGCCAAAAAAGTTGTCAGGCGGGCAAAAAAAGTTTTTGCGGCGTTAAGAAAATGTGGTATAATAGCCCAAGAGCGGCTTTGCTGCCGTATCGCCGTCCCGCCCGGCGGGACGGCTGAAAGAAACCGCGGATCATGCGGCAGAGGAGGACACACCATGCGAAAGACAGCCCACAGCCAGGAGGCTCTGTTCCGGTTCCGCGGCGTACCGCCGCTGGGTATGGCGGTGTCCATGGCTTTGCAGCATCTGGTGGCCATGATCGTGGGCTGTGTCACCCCGGCCATCATCATCGCCAACACCGTGGGGCTGCCCCAGAGCCAGCGGGTGCTGCTGATACAGGCGTCGCTGGTGATGTCGGCGGTGACCACGCTGCTGGAGCTGTTTCCCATCGGGGGACGGTTCGGCGCGGGACTGCCGGTGATCTTCGGCGTCAGCTTCGCGTACCTGCCCAGCATGCAGGCCATCGCCTCCGGCAGCGGCGGGCTGGCCGCCGTGGCGGGAGCCATGATCGTGGGCGGCATCGTGGCCGCGCTGGTGGGCGTGTTCATCAAGCCCATCCGCCGCCTGTTCCCGCCCGTCATCACCGGCACGGTGGTGTTCACCATCGGCCTCTCCCTGTATCCCACGGCCATCCATTACATGGCCGGCGGTACTGGCAACACCTACGCCTCCGTGGTGGAGGAGCGGGGCCTGTCCGAGGCGCTGGTCTACGGCTCGTGGCAGAACTGGGCCATCGCGGCGTTCACGCTGGCGGTGGTGCTGCTGCTGACCAACCACGGAAAGGGCGTGTGCAGGCTGGCGTCCATCCTGCTGGGCATTCTGGCGGGCTACGCCGTGGCGTTCATCGCGGGTATGGTAGATTTATCCGGCGTTGCCGGGGCGTCGTGGTTCTCCCTGCCGGAGGTGCTGCCCTTCGGCGTCACGTTTGAGGCCTCCGGCTGCATCGCGCTGGGGCTGCTGTTCGCCATCAACTCCATTCAGGCCATCGGCGACCTGACCGCCACCACCGTGGGCGGCATGGACCGGGAGCCGACGGACCGGGAGCTGCAGGGCGGCATCGTGGCCTACGGCGTCAGCAACATCCTGACGGCGCTGCTGGGCGGTCTGCCCACGGCGACGTACTCCCAGAATGTGGGCATCGTGGCCACCAACAAGGTGGTGAACCGGTGGGTGTTCGCCATGACCGGCGGCTTTCTGCTGCTGGCGGGCGTGGTGCCCAAGTTCTCCGCCATCCTGACCACCATTCCCCAGTGCGTGCTGGGCGGCGCCACGGTGGCGGTGTTCTCCACCATCGCCATGACCGGCATGAAGCTCATCGCGGGGGAGGGCATCACCGCCCGCAACACCACCATCGTGGGCCTGTCGGCGGCGCTGGGCGTGGGCATCTCCCAGGCGGCGGACGCGCTGGCTCAGTTCCCGGAGGCAGTCACCACCATCTTCGGCAAGTCCCCGGTGGTCATCGCCACACTGATGGCGGTGTTCCTGAATCTGGTGCTCCCCCGGGAGGAGAAATGAAACGAAAAGCGGGAGCCGCCCGGAGGGCGGCTCCCGTTCTATCTTGGCTTATGGCTCGTCCAACTCCAGCACCACGGGGCAGTGGTCGCTGCCGGTGATCTCCGGCCAGATGTCGGCGCGCTTCACCCGGGGCATCAGTCGCTGGGACACGATGAAATAGTCGATGCGCCATCCGGCGTTGTTCTCCCGGGCGTGGAAACGGTAGCTCCACCAGGAGTAGGCACCGGTGCGGCCGGGGTACAGGGCGCGGAACGTGTCCACAAAGCCGCTGGAGAGCAGCTGGGTCATCTTGGCCCGCTCCTCGTCGGAAAAGCCGGGGTTCATCCGGTTGGACTGGGGGTTCTTCAGGTCGATCTCCCGATGTGCCACATTCAGGTCGCCGCAGTAGACCACCGGCTTTTTGGCGTCCAGCTCCGTCAGATAGGCGCGGATGTCGTCCTCCCACTCCATGCGGTAGTCCAGACGGGCCAGCTGGTCCTTGGAGTTGGGGGTGTAGCAGCAGACCAGATAGAAGTCCTCGAACTCAGCGGTGATGACCCGGCCCTCGTGGCGGTGGATGTCGTCGCCGAAGTCATAGGTCACGGACAGGGGCGCCCGGCGGGTGAACACGGCGGTGCCGGAATAGCCCGCCTTGTCGGCGCTGTTCCAGAACCGTTGGTAGCCCTCCAGCTCGAAGGACGCCTGCTCCGGCCGCATCTTCGTCTCCTGCAGGCAGATGACATCCGCATCCGCCAGGGCGCAGAAGTCCAGAAAGCCCTTGTTCAGGCAGGCCCGCAGGCCGTTGACATTCCATGAGATCAGCCGCATGATGAAAGCCCTCCGTGTTTCTCTGTATTGCAGCCATTGTACCACAGCTCCGCGCCGGGCACAATCCGGTTTTGCACGGCAGGTCAGGAAAAACGGACTTGACTTGCATCGGGCTTCGGAATATATACTATACCCATAGAAAATAAGAAACGGAGGTATTCCTATGAGCAAGAAGCTGGTAGCGTATTTTTCCGCGTCCGGTGTGACGGCGCAGGTGGCCAAGAAGCTGGCGGAGGCCGTGGGCGCGGACCTGTTTGAGATCGCCCCCAAGGTGCCCTACACCAAGGCGGATCTGGACTGGATGGACGCCAGGTCCCGCAGCACCGTGGAGATGAAGGACCCCGGCTCCCGTCCGGAGCTGGCGGCGGCGCTGCCCGATGCGGCGGACTACGACACCGTCTATGTGGGTTTCCCCATCTGGTGGTATGTGGCCCCCACCATCGTCAACACGTTTCTGGAGAGCATCGACCTGAGCGGCAAGACCGTGGTGCCCTTCGCCACCTCCGGCGGCAGCGGCATGGGCAAGACCAACGAGCGTCTGGCCCCCAGTTGCAAGGGCGCGAAGCTGCTGAACGGCAAGGTGTTCAAGCGCAGCGTCAGCCGCGAGGAGCTGGCGGCGTGGGCCGAGAGCCTGTAAAAGCGTAAACAGAAAAACCTCCCTCTGTCCCATGGACAGCGGGAGGTTTTTCGCGTCTTTTTACAGTGCCTCGAAGTGATAGCGCGGCTTGCCGAGACTCTTTTTGCCGTACTCGATGGCCTTTGCGGGGCAATAGCAGATGCAGGCCATGCAGTGGGTGCAGCCTTCGCCCCAGACGGGCCGGCCGTCCCGGATGGCGATGCTGTTGGTGGGACAGCGCCGGGCGCACTGGCCGCAGCCGGTGCAGGCGTCGCCAACGGTGAAGGCTCTGGAGTTTACGATGCAGGCGTAGAAAATGGGGTTCACCGGCCCGCTCATGAAGCGGTCATAGAGGTTGTCGCGGGGCGGCGGGAAGGCGCTGCTGTCCCGGACGGCGGCGATGGCCCGGTCTATGTCCGGCTCCGCGCGGGCCACGATCTGCCGGGCCTCCTCTGCCTGCGGGGCGTTGAACATGGCGATGTAGTTCTCCGGCATGACGATCTGCGCCGTGCCCATATAGCTGATGCCTTTGGCCTGACAGAGCGCGCGGTTGTACTTGGCGGCATTGCCGATCTCGCTGCCGCAGGTCATGACGAACCACGCCTGCCGCGCGCCGACCAGCTCCGTGCGCAGCAGCCAGTCCTCCACGATGCGGGGGATGCGCCATGCATAGGTGGGCGTGACGATGATCAGGCGCGCACCTGTCCCGATGGGTGCGGTGTCGCCCGCCTTGATGCGGTCGTTCAGGCACAGCAGCGGCGCGTCCAGCGCGTCCGCCATGCGCTGCGCCGCATACTTGCTGTTGCCGGTACCGGAAAAATAGAAGATCATATACCCTCCTGCCTGTCTTTCGGAATGTGTGCATGCCGCCGGCGCGGCGCACGGTGCCTTCACCTTGCCGCGGAGGTCTTGTCCTGCATGGTATCCGTGTCCGCCTCCCGGAGGGGCAGCGCCACCTGCGTGATGAACTTCGCGGGGTCATTGTGCTGGGGCGGGCCCTCCAGATAGATGCGCCGGATGGTGCCCGCAGGGGTCAGACCCCTCGCCTGCGCGCAGGCGAGGAGACGCTGCGCCGCGCCGGGCAGCGTCTCATACGCCCCGTGGTGATAGAGACTGAGCGCCTGCACGGCGGGCAGCAGCGCCACATGCTCGCCCCGGCTCTCCGGCGGAACGGCCACGCAGAACGCGATCTCGTCCGGCCTGTCGATGAACGACTCCACCAGATACAGCCGGTGGGAGATATCCGTGCCGTAGAGCCGCATCCCCTCCAGCGCGGTGCTGCGCAGCAGCGTTGTCCGCTCCGCGACGCTGGGCGCCGTGTACACCCGGCGGTACACGGTCTGCGGCGGCAGCCGGATCAGCTTCACCTCCGACACATCCGCGCTGGACCGCTCCCTCAGGCTCTCGATGTGGCGGTCCAGCTCGTCCCGCAGCGCCTCCATCCGCCGGATCAGCGGCGGCAGGTCGAACGCATCGTCAAAGTACCCCCGTATGTCGCTGAGGGACAGGCCCAGCGTCTGCACGATGCGGATGGTCCGTATCTTCACAAAGGTGTCGATGGTGTAGTAGCGGTTGCCCGTGGCGCCGTCCTTGGCGTCCGGACGGATCAGGACGAACTCCTCGTAATAGAGGATGGCGCGGCGCGTGATGCCCAGCGCCCGACCGACTTCGCCAATAGAAAACAGATTTCCGCCTTTTTTCATAAAATACTCCCGGAAACGCAAAAGGGTCTTGCATCGCACGTTAACGTACGGTGTATGATACTACTATAAGGGAAACCGGGAAAAAAGCAAGTATTTTCCATGGACGGGCGGTAAAAAACCCGTCCGGCGGGGGCCTGTCCCCCGTCCTGTGGTGTGGGGGCCGCGGGATGATCTCCCTTTGTCGAAGTACATCTCTAAGGATGAAGAAGGCCACACATGAAAAAGAGGGTATTGAGTCTGCTCATGACACTTGCGCTCTGCTTTACCATGCTGCCCACGGCGGCGGTGGCGGAGATGGTGGGTGCCAACACCGCGGGGGCCTATGCCGTCGGCGAGGACACCGGCGGACAGGGCAAGCAAGACCAGCAGAAACAGGACGAGCAGAAACAGGACCAGCAGAAACAGGACGAGGCGGTGCAGGCTGCACAGGCGCTCATCGACGCGCTGCCGGAGGAAGTGACGGCAGACGGCGCGGAGGAGCTGCAGGCGCAGCTTATCGCCGTTGACAAGGCGCTGGCAGAGCTGGACGACGAGCAGCTGGCGGCGCTGGATATGGCGCGCTACGAGGCGCTTTGCGCGGCGCCGACCGAACTGACGGCGGAGCAGGCGGCGCATAGCAGTCATCCCATCTGCGGCGACACGAGCTGCAAGGAGCATGGGGCAGCTCTGACCGATTGGAAGGGCGTTTCCAGTCTGGATGAGATCACCGGGGCGGGCCACTATTACCTGACCGGCCCTGTGACACTGACCAGAGCGTGGTACCCCGAGGATGGTGTGGTGCTGTGCCTGAACGGGCAGACCATCACCATGAATGACGGGAGTAATAAATGGCCGACCGCTGTCATTAGGGTGAGCGGAGATGTGACCTTCACCCTCTGCGATTGTCAGGGTACCGGTACCGTCACGCATGGCAAGAATAGTGCTGGTGAAACATATGACGGCAGCGGCGTGTGGGTCGAAAATAATACATATACCGCCGGGGCAAAAGCCAATTTTGTGCTCTACGGCGGCAATATCAGCGGGAATGCGTATAGCGGTGTGGCGAAATCTGGCGCGGGTGTCTATCTGGGTGAGAACGGACACTTCACCATGCACGGCGGCCGCATCAGCGGCAACAGCAGCGCGGGTACGGGAGGCGGCGTTTGTGTGTACGACGCCGCTGATGCCAGCTTCACCATGACCGGCGGCGAGATCACCGGCAACAGCGCCGGTTTTAGCGGCGGCGGCGTGTATGTATCGAACTGTATCTTCACCATGACCGGCGGCACCATCACCAACAACAGCACCGACGAAACCGGCGGCGGCGTGTATATGACGGATAAGGCCACCGTTACCCTGTCCGGCGCGCCTGTCATCACAGGGAACAAGGGTGCGGACGGCTCAGAGGACAATGTTTTCCCTGATAAGTGGTTTGGTGATGAAACGGCCTTCACCGTCGGTGAGGGCGGTCTGACGGAAGGCGCAAATATCGGCGTGACTGTGGGTGATGGTGCACTGCCCACAGCAGCCGGCGAGTATGTCATCATTGCCAAGGCGGCGGAGGGCTATACGATCACCGATGCCGACGCGGATCGGGTCTCCGCCGATGCGGGCACGGACTACACCGTGCGGCAGAAGGATAATACGCTGGTGCTGGTCAAGGGCGAGCTGCCCCACGAGCACCCCATCTGCGGCGATATGAGCTGCACAGAACACGAAAATGCACTGTGGACGGCCATTTCCAGTCTGACCAACCTTGCACCGGGCACGGAAAATGCTCCCAGCCGCTACTACCTGACCGAGGACATTGAACTGTCGAAAACATGGTCTGCCCCGAAATACATGATGCTGGACCTCAACGGCCACACCATCACGGCCAATGGTGATTTTGACGCCATCAAGGTAAGCGGCAACAAGACCTTCACCCTCACCGACTGCAAGGGCACCGGCAAGATCACCCACACGGACGGCAAGACCGGCAGCGGCGTGTATGTGGAGGGCAGCAGCAACACCAGCAAGGCGCAATTCATCATGTACGGCGGCACCATCACCGGCAATGCGGGGCGTTCCGTCTCAATTTATGGAAGCACCAAAATTTGCGGCGGCGGCGTGTATGTGGGCAAGTATGCCACCTTCGACATGTACGGCGGCAGCATCACCGGCAACACGGCCGATAACGGCGGCGGCGTGTATGTGGGCTTCACCGGCGACGGCGAAAAGAGCTATTTCAACATGTACGGCGGCAGCATCACCGACAACACGGCGACCAACGGCGGCGTATATGAGGGCAACGGCATATTCGACATGAGCGGCGGCAGCATCACCGGCAACACGGCCCAATACGGCGGCGGTGTGAAATATGGGGGAAGTAACGGGCTGACCGTCTCCGGCAATGTGCAGATCACGGGGAACAAGAACACCAGCGATGCGGACGACAACGTTTATGTGCCCATTCATAGTACTGCCATACCCCCCAGTACACCCTTCCACATCAGCAATAAGGGCTTGGATGCGTCTGCCAGGATCGGTGTGTCGATCGGCAGCACGACGCTCGCCGCCGGCGGGTATCTTCCTGTTGCCTGGCTGGACACGAGTGCTGTCTACAACGAGGGTAATTTTATCGCGGACAACGGCAGCGGCTACGTATTCCTGGAGGAGCCGAGTGAATACAGCACCATCAGCGGCAATGTCATCAACCTCTACAACGGCATGCCCCACCGGCATCCCGTCTGCGGCGGCGATACCTGCACCGGCGTGGGACACACCTGCGACGAAAAGGTGACCTTCAAGGCATGGTCCGGCGCATCCGGCAAACTGCCCACGGAGAGCGGCTATTACTACCTGACCGACAATATGACGCTGACCACGGAGTGGGAACCTTCCGAGGGCAGCAACATTGTGCTGTGCCTGAACGGCAAGACGATCACCGCGAAGGTCGGCACGCAAGATTCGGCGAGTCTGACGCATGATTCCATCGATATTCGCAAGGGCGTTACCGTCTCGGTGACCGACTGCGTGGGCACGGGCACGATCAGCCGGAGCACATACTATCAGCGCGCTGTGAATGTATGGGGCGGTACGTTCAATCTGTACGGCGGCAAGATCACAGGGTTCAAGGTAGACTCCACGTCGGGCGGCGGTGTGGGGATCGCGAGCAACGGCATATTCAATATGTACGGCGGCGCGATCACCAAGAATACAAGCTCCTATGGCGGGGGCGGTGTGCATGTGGGATACTTTAACAGCGATGCCGGCACATTCAATATGTACGGCGGCAGTATCACCGGCAATACCTCCTCCAGAGACGGCGCTGGTGTGCGTGTGTCGAGAAACGCCACAATGACCATCAGCGGCAACGTAAAGATCACCGGCAACAAAGTGGGCACTGCTGCCAACAACGTCTATCTGCCGCGTAACACGACCATCACCGTCACTGGTCCGCTGACCGGCGGCGAGAACTCCATCGGCGTGACTACGGCAGACCTCCTGACGAAAGACGGCAGCTTCATCGCCGTCGCCAACGGCACGGACAGCTACACGCTGACGGACAACGAAAAGAACGCATTCAGCGAAGACGACGAGAACAGGTTTAACACCAAGCTGCTCAGAGACAACACCATTCTGTTCACCCGTTTTGTTGACGTACAGATGCACGACCACGCCCTCTGCGGCGCGTCCTGCAATCACGAAACTGCTCACAGCAGCGAACTCTGGCAGCCGCTGACGTATTACGCCTCGTCGCAGGATCTGTATTGCGGTCCGGCACAGGCAAGCAGATCGACAGAAAGCCGTTACAACGCCGACAACACGACGAGGGTAAGCTACTATTCCTACACGATCCCGTCGGGCAACTATTACCTGACGGAGGACCTCACGCTGGGCGGCGACGGCAACAGCATCACAGGCGGTGTGCTCATGATCGAAGGCGATGTGAAGCTCTGCCTGAACGGCAAGACTCTCTCCACAACGACCACAGCCTACCTGGTCAATGTGATCAAGGTGGATGCGGGCGGTTCGCTGACCCTGTGCGATTGCAGCACCGCTGGCAGCGGCAAGATCACGTCTGAGAACAAGGTGTATACCTGTGTGCAGCCCGTTGGAGGGCAAAACACGGGCAAAGCGAGCGGCAAGTTTACCATGTATGGCGGCACGCTCACGGGTGCGTATTATGGCGTGGCTCTAAACGATGCGGATAGCGTTGCCCTGTACGGCGGCACGATCACCGGCAACACCGTGGGTGTGAGCGCCACCTATCCCGTAACGATCGGCGGCACGGTGAATATCACCGGCAATACAAACGCAGATGCCCGGCTGCTTAATAAAAATACAGGCACTGGGCTCATCAAGATCGACCCCAGCCTGACGCAGGATTCGCACATCGGCGTGAGCTCCGAGCAGGAGCTGAGTGAGACGATTACCTCCATCAAGATCGCCACCGGCGCAACGAATCCGGCGCTGGACTACACCAAAATTTTCACCCCCGACGTGACCGATCAGGACTACGTCATCACCAAGAATAACGAGGGCGACCTGTATCTCGCGGTGCACACCCACGAGTGGGAGTACACACTGAGCGAGGATAAGGCTACCATCACCGTAACCTGCTCCAACAAGGACGGGCACTGCCCCACCTCCGCTGGCGGCAGCGTGACCACCATCAAGCCGGCGCATACGGTCTACGGCGACAATCAGAATGAGAAGGCCACGACCAGCAGCACGCTGATCAGCAGCATCCGGGTGCCGACCATTGTTTACAGCAAGGATGGTCAGACCCTGCCCTATACCCCCGTCAGCGCCGGCGAATACACCGCCAGCATCACGCTGGGCGGTACGACAGCCAGTGTGAACTATACCGTCGAAAAGGCCACCCTCACGGCCGACGACTTCACCTATGCAGCTCCGACTGATTTGATCTATGACGGAAAAACAAGGTGGCCGAATATTGACCCCAAAGTTGGCGGCGTAGACGATTATTACTGGAGTTATTACGATGCGAGCGGTAATAAGGTCTCCAGCAGCGGATTGAATGTGGGCACCTACCAGCTTCATATCAGAGTTACGGAAACCGAGAACTACAAGGCCGTCGCTGATCTGACGAGCGCCGACTGGACGTTCGACATCCTGCCGCGCCAGATTTCCCTGAGCCTCCATCAGATCACCCGCAGCTACGGTGAACCCGGTTTTGACCCTGAGTCTGCGCTGTACATTGAGAGCGGCACATTGGCGCCGGGCGATACGCTTGCGAGCTTGAAACCGTCCTGGTCATCCGCCGGGGTGGGGACGGCGGATGTCGGCACTTACGACGTGAATGCCACGTGGAGAAATACCAATTACAGCGTCACATTTGACGGCGTAAAGAAGCTGACCGTCACCCCGAAGGCCATCACCGTCACAGTGGACGCGATCAGCCGCGCTTACGGCGACGCGAACCCGACATTCACTGCCACCGCTCCGAACGGCGCGCTGGTGGATAGGGACACCGTCGAATCGTTGGGCCTGACCCTGACCAGCGAGGCGACCGCGACCTCCAATGTCGGCAAGTACAATGTGACCGGCACGGCGAGCAACAAATGCATGCTGCCGTATTTCAGGGAGGCAAGAGAGGACTTTGCCAGAATAACGGATATTCTGAAGAAATAGGGGCGGCGTCAGCCGCGTGAAATTATGGGGACACAGGGGTGCGTGATATGAAAAGAGCTTACAGCAGATCGCAGTACGCAAAGCCGTGTGAGCAGTACTGCCGGGAGACCTATCCCGGCGAGGCGGAGTCGATCTTCCGGAGGGCGGAGGAGTACTACCTTGCCTTTATGGACGACATGCCCGACCTGGGCGAGAACATGATGGCGAAAAATATGTTGTGTTGCTGCAAGGAGGTGACCGCAATGGCAAAACGAAGACCGGCCGGTGACGGCATGGTGCGAAAGCGTGACGATGGACGCTGGGAAGGACGCATCGTCATTGGGCACCGGGAAAACGGCGAGCCGCTGTTCCGTCATGTCTACGCCAAGACGCAAAAGGCGCTGCTGGACAAACTCCATCAGAACATCGAGTGCTACCGTGATGTGGAGCTGACCGAGGACAGCCGCATGACGCTGGGCCAGTGGCTGGATCGCTGGCTCACAGAGTACAAGGCGGGTACGGTGCGGCCCGGTACCCTCGAGGGCTACCGCCGCTACATCGAATACTACATCAAGCCGCAGCTGGGCGACAAGCAGATCTCCCTCCTCTCCCAGCAGGATATCCAGCGGATGTACCGCCGCCTGAAAACGGAGGGGCGCATCCACGAGCACCCCGAGATGGATCATCAGCTCTCGGACTCCATGGTGCGCCACATCCACTCCACCCTCCACGCCGCACTGAAGGACGCGGTGCAGGCGCATGTCATTCCCAGAAATCCTACTGAGGGGACAACGGCACCCAAGCCCAACTACAAGCCCAAGCGCATCCTCACTCGTGCGGAGCTGGACGCCTTCCTCGCAGTAGTGGAGCAGGACGAGGTGTGGCGGGACTTCTTCCAGACGGAGCTGATGACCGGCCTGCGCCGCGGTGAGATCTGCGGACTGCAATGGAGCGACTTCGACGAGGAGAGCGGTATGCTGAAGGTGTGCCGCACCCTCCACGGCCAGCGGAAAGGCGAGTATACCGTCGGTGAGACAAAGACCAATCAAGGTATGCGTACCATCATTCTGCCGCACAGCGTGGTGGACATCCTGCGGCGGCGAAAAGCGGATGCCATCAGCCAATGGATATTCCCTGATCCGGTGAAGCCGGAAGATCCCGTCGATCCCAACGCGGCTTATCGCCACATGAAGACGCTGCTCCAGCGGGCAGGACTCCCCAGCATCCGCTTTCATGATCTGCGTCATACCTTCGCCACCCACGCTCTCACCAGCGGCGTTGACGCCAAAACGCTGTCCGGCATCCTGGGCCACACCAACGCTTCCTTCACGCTGGACACCTACACCCATGTCACATCGGATATGCAAAAGCAGGCTTGCGGTATCGTAGGCGGCTTCATGGAAGATATCTTCGGAAAGGAGTTGAAACCGTGGCAAGAAAGCGAAAAGCCGGAGACGGAACCGTAAGACAGCGCAAGGACGGTCGGTGGGAGGGGCGTGTCGTCATTGGCTATGATGATAACGGCTACCCCAAAACGAAAAATGTTCTCGCTAAAACGAAGAAGGAATGCGTCGAGAAGCTCCAAAAGCTCAAGGAGGAATGCGGCGGGCTGAAGCCGGAGAAGGTGCGGTCTGAGATGCCCTTCGGGGTCTGGCTGACATATTGGTACGAAAATCATTCCAAGCCAAAAATTCGCCCCACCACGCAGGAGACCTATGAGAGCCGCATCCGCCTGCACATCATCCCGGAGATCGGCAACATCCCGCTGAACAAGCTGACACAGAATGACCTGCAGCAGTTCTACGGTCGGCTCAAGAAAAGTGGCCGGAAACGGTTCACCGACAAGTACGGCGAAGGGCTGTCCGACCGGATGGTGCGCATGTGTCACGCCACCTGCCGCTCCGCGTTGGAGAAGGCGGTGCAGGATGGGCTGATCCGTGTGAACCCGGCCATCGGCTGCAAGCTGCCGCCCAAGAAGGCGCGGGAGATGCAGGTGCTGACGCGGGAGGAACTTCAAAGGTTCCTCATTCAGGCGAAGTTCGAGGGCTACTACGAGGTCTTCCTTCTGGACTTGGCAACAGGTCTGCGCCGGGGCGAGCTCATGGCGCTGCAATGGGACGACCTGAACTTTAAGACTGGCGTGCTGAATGTGAACAAGCAGGTCTACGATGTGCGGGGCCAACTCCAAATCAGCACGCCCAAGACGAAGAACTCCGTCCGCAAGATCGTCCTGCCGCCTGCGGTGGTGGCGGTGCTGCGGGAGTACAAAAAGACAGTGGACTCCCGCTGGATGTTCCCATCCCCGGTAAAAGAGGACTGCCCCATCACACCTGGCGTGGTGCGCCGCAGACTGCAGCTCATCTTGGAGCACGCAGGGTGCAAGCATGTTCGATTTCATGATCTGCGTCATACATTCACAACGCTGGCACTGGAAAACGGCATGGATGTGAAAACACTCTCTGCCATGCTGGGCCATGTGTCGGCGGCCACAACGCTGGACATCTACACCCACATCACCGACGACATGCGGCTAACGGCTGCCGTCAACATCGACCGCGGCATCGGCAAAGCAGCGCCGCAGGAGGACGCTTCAGAGCCGGGGCAGGAAACTGCCCCAGCCACGGCGGAAAAGCCGAGTATGACCGATTTCAAGCCCTACGTGGGCCGCAAACGCAGGTCTGGCACCGGCTGCGTCAGTGAGATCAACGACCACCTCTTTGAAGGACGCTATTCTCCCAAATGGCCCGATGGTAAAAAGCGCGCCCGCAATGTCTACGCCCATACCCGCGAGGAGTGCGAGGAGAAGCTCAAGGCACTGATCATGGAGATGAAGGCAGAGATTGTGGAAGCACAACGGTTGAAGGATTTGGGCGAGAGTGATGGGGCGGACTGATGTTGTATTACCTTTTCTCAGAAACGAGAATGTAAAATAGGCTGAATAGAATATAAAAGGCCACCGACACTGACATTAAGCGATTAGGGTCGGTGGTCTTTTTAGACGGAATATTGATGTATACGATGTTGTTATTTGTTAAAAGCTCGGTTATATCTGTGCGAGTAAAAATATAACATTTTATTTATTAACTATCTTGCCAATGTTTTTTAATTGGATAGATATTGTTCCATTAGGATTGTTGACAAATTCGATAAATTCATGATTTTCAAAATATTCCGCAGGAAAAATAACCTCGATCCCTGTGTCAGTCTTAATTCTGTGGCTTTTCGAGGCTTTTATTGCAAATGATTTTTCAATTTTGATTTCGTCAGGAATTTGTTCTTCTTGTACTAATGACAGGAATTCGTCCTGCATTTCTTCGGAGTCGGAAAATATTTGTTGACAAAGGTCGGTAGGAGATAGGGTTGTTGAAATTTCTGCATTTTCACAGAGAAAGTTTTTGGCCTTAGACAATGCAACAGCAGAATTTACACCGTGACCTTCAGCTACTTTTGAAACAATTTGCGTTACTGTTTTTAACATCTCTTTGCTGGACTTTTGAAAATCACATTGAAGAATCACATCAGGCAAAATATATGTATCTCGACCTTCGATATATCTTCTTTTGTCTATAAATCGTACATACCAAGAGTTTTTTTGAATAATAGCAAATGAATCCACCTTTTGTGCAGTGGAAGGAAGAATAGCTTGATGTTGTATTAAAGTGTTATATACTATTGTGTCAGATTGCATAACTTGGTGAGTGTAGGCTCTCTTATATCCAAGAAAAACCAATCCTAAGAAATCTTGGTTGTCTTCTGTAAAATCGACAAATAAAAAATCCATTGATTCTTTTTTGTCAGAAAGACTAATTTGTGCATAAAGTTCCTTGCCTATAGCTTGCGAAAAAGAGCAGAAATCATAGCGCCCATAATTATATTCATTTAGTTTGGTCAGAAAACTACTGTTTATTTTAAGAGTACCCTCTTTGGAATTCGAATCAGACAATACGTTTTTTATATGTTTTTTTATAAACTCATTTATGTTATCTTCTCTTAAGTCGATTTCCTTTTGCGAGAAAATGCATACCTCTGAAATGAAATCAAATATATGCAGGATGGCCTTATTAATGATCATAGAATTCCTCCGCTATTTTTCATCAGATTTGTCGATAGAAAAATCAATAAATTTATAGGCAATACTTGCCCGAAAAAGAACTATAGTATTATATACTGTGCTCTTAACTTCATAGAAAACTCTAAAACTAAATGTGAAATATAAAATCATCAAAGCAGTGGCAAACAAACAATCAAGAAGCCAGTTTGTAGTTAAGCGAAAATCAGAAGGTAAGCAATTGCATAGAATAAGTGATATGCCTGTAAGCCCGATATTAATAAAATACAAAAAAAGTACAGATTCATAATAAGTTGTACTTTGGGTCAACATACTCTTTTTTGCTTTATTGGTAATAGGAATTTCGGCAAGTTTCTTCATATAGCTATCACTTAAAAATGCTAAAATAATTGAATAAACCGCAAATATGCACCCGAATATTCCAAGCTGCACACCGATTAATGTATTCAGCGCACCAACAAGCAGAACTACAGTTTCTGCTGAGAAGCCGATGATAATAGCAACCACTGTTCCCAAGAAAGCAGAAAGCACAAATCCAAACCAATTGTTTTTATTTGGGAATAATTCTTTGATTGCCAAACCCATTAATTTTTTAGCGGGCAGGGTTGTCTTAAATTCTTCAATAGTACTAAAATAGTTATCCTTCATTATCAACCCGCCTCCCTCATGCTTTAAATAATAAGATTTTTTAGCATACCCTTGAACTTATCAAAGAGAGCTTTATTATCTTCGCTTGTTGCCGTGACAACAGTATCTTTCTTTGCCTGATCAATAATGTAACCATCATCTTCTGGTAATATATCTCGTCCAAAAAGTATTTTTTTAGATGACGTAAATTGTTCTTCCTTTATTTTGGATTTATTTCCGTTTGCATCTAATACTTCCAAAGTGGAAACAGCTAACCCAGAAGAACGATCAATTAAGTCTTTTACTTCTTCTTTAGATGCAGGAGAAGTAAACTGAACATGAGCGTGCTTACTCCCTAGCTTTTTCATCTGACGATCAATATCTTCTGCCACAGGGATCGGATTAATATCGTTATTTAATGGGAAAAATCGAATTTTTAACCAATTAATCTTACTAACATCTTTTAAGGTTTCTTCAATGTCTTGCGGCAAAGGAATGTCTACGATGTTAACTAATGCATGAGGAAGCTTTTTATCTTTCTCTTTAATCTTTTGATTCTCATTACTGATATAGTTGTATAATAATGAACGAATTGTAGCTTGAAAGCTTCGAATGTCGGGGCTTTGAGATTCATTACGTACAAGAATCATTCTATGGTTTTTTAGAAATATGATAAAGCGAGAATAAGGCGCTGTCGGGACACTTGAAGGCGTAGAAACCAGTTCGCCATTTTGAACAGTTGTTCTTATATCATATTGTGTATCTTTAATGTAATTACCAACCAACACCATATCTCCGCTAATTTCTTTTAAAGCAATGTCTGAAAGATAGAACAGGGGGTGTTCATTTTTCTTGCCACGCTTAAAATCAGAGAGAAAAGCGGGCCAAATTATGTCTTCGAAATGAGTGAGCATTGGATCTTCAGTGGGGCCATATGTAATATTGAAGTTTGCATAATGCATAATTTTTTCACTGGTTTCCATTAAAATATCCTCCCTAAAAAAAATTATAGTACTAATTCTCGTTTGTTTCCAATTATAGACTATAATGAACTCCTTTTCAACTTTTTTATCCAATTGCAGATGCCTTGCAATAATAAAGCCATCATGATGCTGTTTTGGGGAGAGTGTGACAACCAAGTATTATGATTATTTCGGTAAAAGACTGCATTCAATCAAAGCTAATAGAGTACACATAGAAGAATAATAACCGAGGCTATATTGCTTATGAAAATCTGTCCAGCCTCCCGCGCCGCAATAGACAAAGAATAAGAAAATCCCTCTGAAATCGTTGATTTCAGAGGGATTTTGGTCCGAGTGAGGTGACTTGAACACCCAACCTCGACATCCCAAATGTCGCGCCCTACCAGTTGAGCCACACCCGGATATTCAATTTCTGCCATTATACCACGACGGAGAGGTAAAAATAAAGCTTTTTCTGTCTGTGGTCATTCCTGTGGTCAAAGCCGCTTTTATGCCGTTTTCCGCAACCGGGGGAACGCCCGCAAACGCAGGTGCTACAAGGCTTTGCGGCGTTTCGCCTTGCCCTGTTCCGGATACCGCCACGGCACTCCCAAACCAGGCGCGATACCAACTTCGCTATACCCGGATATTCACTTTCCGCCATTGCGCCGCGGCGGAGGGCCGGCTCCGGGATATTTCCGCCTGCGGCCAAAACTGCTTCTTATCCTACCATGCCCCGAGGAAAAAAGCAACAGGAGACGGGCAAGTTTTCTGCCCGTCTCCTGCATTTTCACACGCCCAGCCCCGGCAGAGCCGGCTGCACCAGCGGCAGCGTCACGTCCGCCCGAAACAGATCCGCGTCAATGGACAGCCGGAACGTGCCGCCCATCAGCTGCACCAGGCTCTGCGCGATGGACAGCCCCAGCCCGCTGCCCTCCGTGTGCCGGGAGGCGTCCCCCCGCACGAAGCGCTCCATCAGCTCATCGGGGGAGATGTTCAGCTCCGCGCGGGACACGTTCTTGAAGCTCAGCGTCATCTGCCCGTCCGCCACCGTGCCGGACACATAGACCCGCGTCTCCGGCATGGCATACTTGCAGATATTGGACACCAGATTGTCCATAACGCGGCTGAGCAGCTTGCTGTCGGCGGCCACCACGGGCTGCCCCTCCGGCGGCTGCGCCACCAGCGTCAGATGGCAGTCTGCCAGCCGGTCCTGGTATTCGCCCACGATCTGGCTGAACAGCACGTTCACATCCGTGGGCTGCAGATCCACCGGCAGCGCACCGGAGGACGCCTTGGACGCCTCCACCAAATCCTCCGTCAGCTTCTTCAGCCGCTTGCTCTGCCGGTCCAGCACCGCGATGTACTCCCGCGCGCTGGGGGAGGGGATGTCCTCCTTCTTCAGCAGATCGACGTAGTTGACGATGGATGTCAGCGGCGTCTTGATGTCGTGGGACACGTTGGTGATCAGCTCGGTCTTCATCCGCTCGGCGCGCATCTGCTCCTGCACAGCGCTCTCCATACCGCTCTGCAGGCGGTTCATGGCCTGCCCGTACCGCCGGAACGCGCCGAACAGACGGCGGGTGTCCACCGGCGTGGTCAGATCGCCCTCCGCCAGACGCTGGCCGTTCTTTTCCAGCGTCCGCAGGTTCAGCGCCACCGCCAGAATGGCCAGCAGCTCCACGATCTTCAGCGCCAGAAAAATATTATACCGCACACGGTAGAAATCATTGATATAGAGCAAAAACTCCGCACCGGCGATGACCGTTCCCGCCAGCGCCGTTTTCCACACCAGCGGGAGGCCCCTGCCGATGCGCCACAGCCAGACTGCCAGCCCCCGCAGGACACGCCACAAAAGCCGCAGCACCCGGGCGATAACGGTGCCCCGGATGACGGTGCCCGCCTTGCACTGGGCGGCAAACACGCACAGGAACAGCAGGACGAACGGGACCATGGCCACGCAGAACCAGATCCGCCCCCACTCCATGTAGAAGGCGTCCCAGCCAAAGAAAAACCCGCAGACCAGCGCCACCACCCACACGTCGGCGGGGATCTTGTCCAGCCACGTCAGGTGGATGCTCTCCTTACCCGGCCAGTGCCCGGCGGAGGCCATGGAGAAGCAGAAGCAGAACAGCGCCAGCAGACCGAACAGCGCCGTCATAAACACCGCCAGCCCGGTATGCTCCAGCAGCCATGCAGCCATCAGCGCGGCGTAGCTGGAGGGAGCCATAGGCTCCAGCAGATGGGCGGAGATGGTGAGGTACAGCGTGACACCGGTGGTCAGTCCGTAGACAAATGTCTCCTCCAGTGTGCGGAGGATCGTCTCGCCGCTGTTCACCGAGAAGTTGTCGAAGATGACCTCACCGCTCTCCGCGTCGATCACCGCCAGCCGGCAGGGGAAACTCTCACGGGGGAAGTTCTGGGCGAACAGATCGGGGATGGCGGGGGCCATATCGCCGTAGTAGTCCTCGTAGTAGGTGCCCTCATCCGGCTGTCCCGCCGCGTCGTAGTTCTCGTTCAGCAGCCCCGCGTCCGTCAGCACGCCGCGCAGGAAGGTGTCCGCCTGTGAGATGGCGCTGTGGCACTGCTCGTCGTAGAGCGCCGCCGCCAGCGCGTCGCCGCCGTCCAGAAACACGCCCTGGCTGACCAGCACGGCGATGCCGATGCCGCCCAGCGCCGTCAGCGCGGCGAACACCAGCGTCAGGGTAAAGGCGGCGGCCTTGGCCCACGTCCTGTTCACCCATCGTTTCACTTGATACCGCCCTCCATCTTATAGCCCTTGCCCCAGACCACCTTGATGTACCGTGGCTCGGACGGATTGATCTCGATCTTTTCCCGCAGGTGCCGGATGTGGACGGCGATGGCCCCGGCGGCGTTGAGGGGCACGTCGTCCCACACCCGGCGGTAGATCTCGCTGGGGGAGAACACGGTGCCCGCGTTCTGCATGAGGAACCGCAGGATGTCGTACTCCTTGGGGGTCAGCGCCGCCGTCTCGCCGTCTACCGTGACCACCTTGGCATTGTCGTCCAGCCGGATGCCGCCGATGACCAGCGTGGACGGCTGCACCGCGCCGCCGCCCAGCTGGAGATAGCGCCGCAGCTGGGAGCGCACCCGCGCCAGCATCTCCACGGGGTTGAAGGGCTTGGTGATGTAATCGTCCGCGCCCACGTTCAGCCCCAGCACCTTGTCGGTGTCCTCGCTCTTGGCCGTCAGCAGGATCACCGGCACATTGCTGGTCTGCCGCAGCTGGGCCATGGCGGTCAGGCCGTCCATCACCGGCATCATGATGTCCATGAGGATGAGATGCACGTCCTCCCGCCCGGCGATGGCCAGCGCCTCCCTGCCGTTGTAGGCCTTCAGAACGCGGTAGCCCTCCGCCGTCAGATAGATCTCCAGCGCCGAAACGATATCCCGTTCATCGTCGCAGACCAGAATGGTATACATGTGCCGCGCCTCCTTTTCTTTCTCCGCTTATCATACGGGAAAACGGGGCGCGGCACAATAGGGGAAGTTTAGTTTTTCATTAAGTTTACGGACTGCACCGGCATCCGGGCGGGTGCTCCGTGGTAAATGGGCTTCCACTCCACCTTCATGAACAGCGCGGCGAAGGAGATGGGGATGTAGGTGAACATGAACAGGGGGAAGCTGAACGTATACATCACCTTCTGCCACGCCGGGGCGTGGATCTGCCGCCACTCCGTGACGGTGGTGACGGTGCCGATGACCAGCAGCGTCAAATAGATGCTGCCCAGACACTCCAGCAGGGAGCGCATGGCGAACCACAGGCCTGCGCCCTCGGCCAGGCCGATGCCCGCCAGCGTCACGTTGGCCAGAATGCTGATGCATGTCAGCACGAAGGCGGGCATGATGGCCATGGCCATGTCGAAGCAGCTCCAGCTGCCCCTGGCCGCACCCTTCAGCAGCCTGCCGCCGTACTGCTGGAATACCTGGATGTATCCCTTGGCCCAGCGCAGCCGCTGGCGGCAGGACTGGCGGAAACCGGTGGGCTGCTCGTCATAGAGCACCGCGTCCTCGCAGATGGCGATGACCTCGCCGTCGGTGATGTGGTGTACGGAGAACTCGATGTCCTCCGTCAGCAGGTAGAACCGCCAGCCGCCGGTCTTGTCCAGGATGCGCTGGGAGAACAGGAACCCCGTCCCGCCCACGGCGGCGCTGGTGCCCAGCCGCATCCGGGCGCCGTTGAGATAGCGGCTCTCCCGCAGGAACCACAGGGCGTAGCCCGCGCTGATCCAGTTGTCGGCGTAGTTCTTGCTGTTGCGGTAGCTGGTGACGATCTCGTACCCGCCGGAGAACACGGCGTTCATCTTCTCGATGTAGTCCGGAGCCAGTATGTTGTCGGCGTCGAACACGAAATAGCCGTCGAAGCCCTGGGGATAGTCGGCCTTGATGTGCTGGGTCAGGAAATCCAGGGCGTAGCCCTTGCCCACGTTGATGTGGTTGAACCGCTCGTACACCACGGCGCCGTGCTGCCGGGCGATGGCGGCGGTGTCGTCGGTGCAGTTGTCCGCCGCCACGAACACGGTAAGCAGGGCGGGGTCATACGTCTGCTGCCGCAGGCTCTCCAGCAGGCCGCCGATGACGGCGGATTCGTTCCGGGCCGCGATGAGTACGGCGTACCGGTGGGGCGTGGGCGGCACGGACAGGGGCCGCCTCTTTTTGCACAGCACCAGGGGGATATATAGGAATTGGTAGGCATAGCAGATAAAAAACAGCGCGGAGATCAGCGCGTTCACCGTTCGCAGAGCCGTTTCCATACAGAACACTTCCTTTCTTTCTCTGTGCCTCTCATGGTAAGGAAAAAGCCCTTAAGAAACAAGAACCGGAAGGATTAAGGTTTGCTTAAGAGCCTGCGGCGCCGCCGTCCGGGGATTGCTTTTTCCAGCCCGGCTGGTATATAATCAAGGTGGAAAGCAAACCATCGGCCGGCCCGGAGGGGCCGTGAGCGCGGGCGCGGCCCGCGAGGGAGGGACCTTATGAAAAGAGCTTTGACACTGCTGCTGGCAGCGCTGGTGCTGACCGGCGCCCTGTCCGCCTGCGGGAATGCGCCCCGCCCGGCGGAGGAGGACCCGCTGACGCTGCTGCGGCAGGAGATCGCCGCCGACGGCAGCCAGCTGGGCGTGGCCTATCTGGGCATGATGGGCGACGGCGACATGGCGGCATGGCTGGCGGACAGCGGCTGGACCCAGACGTTCCCGTTCCTGACGGAGCTGACGGCGCAGCAGACGGTGACCCGGCCCGGCAATGAGGTGTACTGCATCGTCCCAGCGGACGCCGGAGCCAGCCTGACGGTGCGGGCCTATGACCCGCTGAACGACACGTCCCCCGTGGGTGATGTGCTGTACGAGAGCGCGGACGGCGCGCCGGTGTGCCTGCGGGGCAACATCAGCGACATCATGCCCAACATGGAGGTCACGGTGTCCGGCAACGGCGGCGAGGCGGTGTACCGCCCCGCCCTGAGCCTGATGGACGGTGCGGTCAGCATCATCGCGGACTGCGGCAGCGTCTATGACTTCACCCCCGGCGCGTCCCACGGCGCCCCGCAGATCCGGGAGCTGTACAGCGAGGACTTCGACTATACCGACGGCGTGGGCAATGCCGGGCACTACACCTACCGTGTGCCCCAGCTCCTGTCGGATACCGCCGGCGCATCGGATATCAACCGCGCCATTGACGGGACCTATACCCCCATCGTGCAGGAGGCGCTGGAGTGCGTATCCGCCGGCAACAGCCTGTCCTGCCTGTACATCGCGTGGGAGACATACCAGTACGGCGACATCCTGTCGCTGGTGATCTCCTGCGGCTGGGGCTACGACATGAACGATTACAGTGTCTATCTGTACGACACGGCCAGCGGCCAGCGCCTCACCACGGCGGACCTGCTGACGGCGCTGCATGTGGACGAAACGGCGTTTCTGGACGCGGTGCGCCAGACGGCGGCGGAGCGTTTCGACGGCCAGTACGGCACCATCTCGGACGATGACGCCTTCGCCGATGCGCTGGCGGAGCGCCGGGCCTGGACACTGTCCGACGAAAACATCAACATGGATGTGCCCGCCTACACCGACGGTGCCGGACGGCTCCGGGTGGTGCTGCCCATCGGCTCCATCGCCGGCGCGTCCGCCTACGAGCAGGTGCTGACGCTGGATAACGTCGGCTGACAAAGACAACGAGGGGAGGGCGGCGGCGTGCCCAGACAGAGACGGCTGAACACCATCTACATATCCGAGCGCCTGCAGGAGAAGCTGCGGCCCATCGCCCACAGCCGGCTGACCACCGTGGTGGCCCCCATGGGCTACGGCAAGACCACGGCGGTGAACTGGTATCTGGCCCAGCGCGCCCGGACGGAGGACGCGGCGGTGGTCCGCATCAGCGTCTACTCCGACAACCTGGCCATTTTCTGGCGCAGCGTGCAGGAGGCCTTCGACCACGCGGGCTTTCCGTCCCTGCGGGACTACGACTGCCCCGCGGATGATGCCGGCGCCAGCCTGCTGACGGACGGCCTGTGCCGCGCGCTGTCCGGCGGACGGCCCTGCTACATTTTCATCGACGACTTCCACCTGCTCCGCGACCGGCGGGTGGCGGGCTTTCTGTGCACACTGGCCGCCCGCCTCCCGGAGAATGTCCGCCTCATCGTGGCGGGCCGCGACCGTTTCCTGCCGTCGGAGGAGATCCTCCGTCTGGGCGGACGTGTCTGCCGCATCGGCACGGAGGAGCTGCGCCTGAACCACACGGAGCTGTCGGTCTACGCCCGCCGCTGCGGCGCGGAGCTGACGGACCGGCAGGTGGAGGACCTGCTCCACACCAGCGAGGGCTGGTTCTCCGCCGTATATCTGGGCCTGCAGTCGCTGACGGAGGGCGGCGCCCTCCCGGACGGCACACCGGACATCTACGCCATGTTCTCCGCCGCCATGATCGACCCGCTGCCGCCCCGCCGCCGTGAATTTCTGGCGGTGATGGGCTTTGCGGACGAATTTACCGTGGAGATGGCCCGCGCCGTCACAGGGGATGACGCGGCGGAGACACAGCTGGCCGCCCTGACGGAGCAGAACGCTTTCGTGACGCGGCTGCCCGACGGCGTGACCTACCGCTTTCACCACATGATGAAGGAGTGCGCCCGCCGCACGTTCCGCACGCTGCCGCCGGAGACGCAGACGGCCTGCCTCCGCCGGTACGGCCGGTGGTACGAGGCTCACGGCCTCTATCTCCACGCCCTGTCCGCCTATCAGGATGCCGGCGACTATGACGGCCTTCTGCGGGTGGTGGAGCAGGACGCCGGCATCCTCCTGGCCTCGCTGGCGCCGGAGCGGGTGCTGGACAGGGAGCTGGCGGAGATGGACGAGTGCATGCCTCACTACTATAAGATCACCGACGGCCACGGACAGGGCGCGGAGCGCATCATGCGGGCCGAGGCGGCGTTCCTGCAGGGCCGGGTCATCGACGCCCAGATCGAGCTGGAGCGGGCCTACGCCCAGATCCGGGGCAACGGACAGGAGAATATGGCGCTGTGCTGTGATTTTCTGGCGTGGCGGATGTCCCTCTGCACCGGCGACATGCCGCACCGCACCATGGCCCAGCGGCGGCAGGAGCTGCTGCGGCAGCACAACGCCGCGTGGCTGAACATCCTGGACGCCACCGCCGCCTACTACGGCGCGCTGACCGGCGGGACGGAGGAGCTGCCGCCGGTGTTCCGGGAGCACCGCCTGTCGTCCCTGCGCCTGCTGGCGCCGGGGCGGCCCATGCTGGAGATGATCGAAAATCAGGTCTGGCTGGCCCAGGGCGCCTATGCCCGGGTCATCGGCCGCAGCGCGGCGCTGCTGGAGAGCTGCGAAGCCATGCATTACGCGCTGGTGGCGCTGCATGTCCGCCTCCAGACGGCATCGGCCTACGCCCAGTTGGGCAAGCGCCGGGAGGCGCAGGCACTTCTGGCGCAGGCGCTGGCCGACGGCGAAACGGACGGCTTCGTGATGCCCTTTGTGGAGAACTACCGCTATCTGAAGGAGCTGCTGGCGGAGTCCGGCGGCGTTCTGGCCCGTCAGGCGGTGCTGCTGGGCGGCGCTTACGAGGACCGCTGCCGCAGCCTGCGCCAGCGCAGCGCGGCCCCGGCGGCCTTCGCTGTGCTGACGGACCGGGAGCGGGAGGTGGCGCTGCTGGCGGCAGCGCGGCTGAGCAACCGGGAGATCGCGGAGAAGCTGTACCTCTCGGAGGGCAGCGTCAAGCAGTATGTGAACCGCATTTACGCCAAGCTGTTCATCGAGGGCGACACGCGCACCAAGCGGAAACGGCTGGTGGATATGGCGCGTCACTAACCAAAGGTTAATAGTTATCCGGACAGATCCACCGTACAATAGCAGTACGGTGGATCTTCCTGTATCTGGAAGGCAGGATGCACCGCTGTGCGGAAAGGAAGGAACGGTATGAAAAAGAGAACAACGGGAGCGCTGCTCCTTGCGGCGGCGCTGTGTCTGGGACTGTGTGCCTGCGGCGCGGCACCGTCCGGCCCGGCGGACGATGAGATCGCCGGGGACGACTGGCGCACCACCGGCATCGTCCGGGACGGCGGCATCATCACCCGTGACGGCGAAGACACCGACGTGCTGGTGTGCGTCCACGGGGAGGATGCCGTGTTCTACTACGATGCGGAGGTGCAGACGGAGTACGGCAGCGTGACATACCCCATGGCCGTACAGGGCGACCCCTGGGAGGCGTTCCAGAGCATCGATTTCGCCGACCGGAACGGCGACGGCGACAGCGATGTGTCCATGCTGTTCACGGAGAACGGCGATACCACGCTGCTGGTCTGGTTCTGGGATGACGGTACGGAGACATTTGTGTTCCAGCCGGAGGAATCCTCCGTGGCGCTGGACGCGGAGAAGTGAGAAAGGAGAACGAACATGAAGCGTATGCGTAAACTGGCGGCCCTCCTGCTGACGCTGGCGCTGGCCCTGATGATGACGGCCTGCGGTGACAGCGGCACAGCAGATGACGGCGGCATCGTGGACGACGGCGGCATCGTGGACGACGGCGGCAGCTTCGACGGCGATGTGCAGACCGGCGGGGACTATACCGCGCTGGCCGGCGAGTGGTATCTGGACGGCGATGCCGGTGCGGAGAGCATCCTTGTCATCGGCGCTGACGGCAGCTGGGAGCTGTACGAGCGTCCCGGCGGCGACGGCGACCCCGCCAGAGTGGACGGCGGCGCCCTCCGCGACGGCGGCGGGGACGGCCTGTACTACGCCGACTCTGCGGACTTTGATGCGGTCACCTACGATATGCAGGTGGTGGATGACGGCACACTGTACTGGGGCGGCGAGTACGACTGCTACATGCGCGCCCAGTAAGCGGCGATAAGGAGAGAAATATGAAAAGCTGGAAAAAGTATCTGTCCCTGCTGCTGGCACTGGTGCTGGCCCTGACGGTGACGGCCTGCGGTGACAGCGGCACCGTGGACGACGGTGATGACGTTCCTGATGACGGCGGCTCGAACAGCTCCTTTTCCGGGGGGCAGATCCTGGCCGACGAGGATTTTGAAGCGGATGTCTCCACATGGCAGGGAGATGACGGCGGTCAGCTGCTGCTGGACCTGCCCAACGGCTGCTATACCTACCGCACCTGGTTCGGCCGGGTGGGGACGGGCAGCCTGTACCATGACAGGGATGACGATCTGGTGTTGGAATTTGGCGACCTGTCCGGTGAAAACGACTACTACCTCATTCAGGAGGGCACCGGCTTCCGGCCCTTCCACCTCAACGGCGAGGAGGGCGGCGAATGGGGCGAGCTGAACGGCCTGTACTTCCAGCCTGCCCAGGGCGAGATGACGGTGCCTGACACCGCCGTGCTGGACGGCGTGTGGCAGAATGCGCTGGGCTATTCCCTGGCCTTTGATACCCAGCGGATGCGGGTCATCGAGTGCGACATCAACAACACCATGGGCAGCGGCGACCTGTATAACAAGGAGGACGGCCGCGGCATCTTCATGGGCGGTGCGGAGATCCTCTATCCCTGCGTCAGCGCGGATGGAAACAGCCTGGTGCTGATGCCTGACAGCGGAACGCCCCGCAATCTGGACAGCCGCAGCACCGGCGTGTTCTACCGCGACGGCGACGCGGCGGCGTATGCCGACCTGGCCAACGCCGCCTACGAGGCGTCGGACGGCCGCATCTGGTACTATGACGGCGTCAACTACTTTGCCGTACCCGCCGGCTATACGCTGGACGAGGACGGGCAGGCCCGGGATGAGGACGGCAAGCTGTTTACCGGCGACTGGAGCGGCGAACGGTACGACCCCGCCGCCGTGTGGGGCCCAAACTGGGTGAACGAAAATTGGGGCGGCAACAGCTGAGCGCTGCCGCCTGAAGCACAGAACTGCGCGGCACAGGATGTGCCGCGCAGTTCTGTGCTTTTCCGCGCTGAAATGGTTTGCGTTCATCTGTCCGCCGTGCTATAATGGCCGCAAATCGGAGCGCACCTCAAAAATGCCGCAGAAAGGAACGATACACATGAGACAGTATGTTATAGATGCCTTTACGGACAAGGTCTTTGCCGGCAACCCCGCCGCCGTCTGTGTGATGGACAGCTGGCCCGACGAGGCGAAGATGATGGCCATTACCCGTGAGAACAACCTGTCCGAGACGGCGTTTGCCGTTCCGGAGGGGGAGGACTACCGCCTGCGCTGGTTCACCCCCGGCGGTGAGATCGACCTGTGCGGCCACGCCACGCTGGCCACCGCCAGCGCCATCATGGAGCATACGGCGCCCCACCGCACAGCCATCACGTTCCACACCCTGTCCGGCGGCCTGACCGTGGTGCGCCGGGGCGACCTGTACGAGATGGATTTCCCGGCCTATGAGCTGACGCCGGTACCGGTGACGGCGGCGATGGCGGAGGCTATGAACGGCGCGGTGCCCAAGGCGGCCTACATGGGCCGCGACCTGCTGTGCGTCTTTGACGACGAGGACACGGTGCGCCGTATGACCGTGGATCAGGAGAAGGTGCGGGCGCTGGACGGTCTGCTGCTGCACGTCACCGCACCGGGCAGCGGCGAAAACGACTGCGTGTCCCGCAGCTTCGCCCCCAAGTGCGGCGTGGCGGAGGACCCCGTCTGCGGCTCCGGCCACTGCCACATCGTGCCCTACTGGGCGGACACGCTGGGCCGGGACACGCTGGTGGCCTATCAGGCCAGTCCCCGGGGCGGCACGCTGTACTGCACCCGGGAGGGTGGCCGTATTCGCATGAGCGGCAGGGCCGCGCTGTATGCCGTGTCCGATATTTTTGTGGACTGAGCCGCCGTGGTTCATCATGCATGCATGATGAACGTGTTATTTGTTCAAGGACGAATGCATGATGAAGGGAGATCGTTGCCGTGATCTATACATCTCAGTATGCATCCCCGCTGGGGGACATCACCCTGGCCTGTGACGAAAGGGCCGTCATCGGCCTGTGGTTCAACGGGCAGAAGCACTACGGAAACATCCTGCCGCCGGAGACGCAGCAGCGGGAGCAGCTGCTGCAAGACGCGAAAAAGTGGCTGGATATATACTTTTCCGGCAGAGAACCTGACTTTCTGCCGCCGCTTTGTTACGATTCCACACCGTTCCGGAAGGCCGTCTGCGACATCATGCTCACCATTCCCTACGGGCAGACCATGACCTACGGGGAGATCGCCGCCCGGATCGCGGGCCAGCGCGGACTGGCAAAAATGTCCGCCCGGGCCGTCGGCGGCGCGGTGGGGCACAACCCCATTTCCCTGATGATCCCCTGCCACCGCGTCGTCGGAACAAGCGGAAGTCTCACCGGTTATGGCGGCGGCATCGACCGGAAAGTGAAGCTGTTGGAGCTGGAACACGTTGATATGAAAGGCTTTTTCGTCCCTAAGACAGGCACCGCCCTTTGACGGCGGACGCCGCCGGAGGGCG
>UMKV01026148.1_pt1 | contig 64426 bp, 64 predicted proteins | sample 1966381 | NCBI WGS metagenome assembly UMKV01 (sample SAMEA4836182, study PRJEB28245) | human gut metagenome | biome: gut microbiome; material: fecal sample | place: Denmark | collected 2008
CTTGTAAGGCAGGTGCTCTAACCAGCTGAGCTATGCTCCCGTACCTGCCGTCCTCACCGGACGACGTAGGTCATTATACTAAAACCATCTGCATCTGTCAATGATTATTTTTCAAAAATCCAACTTTTTCTTGCGGCTTTTTCTCACAGCGACGCCAGCAGCTTCTCCAGATCCTCCCTGGAGAAATCGTACACCGTGTCGCAGAACTGGCAGCTCAGCTGACAGCCCCCCTGCTCACGCAGCATATCCTCCAGCTCCTTACGGCCCAGCGAGATCAACGCGCGCTCCACCCGTTCCCGGCTGCAATAGCACTTGTAGGACACGGGCTGCGTCTCCAGGATCTTCAGGTCGAAGTCGCTCATCACCGTGCGCAGCAGGTGCTCCGGATCGGGGTCCTGCTCCAGCAGCGCCGACACCGGCCCGGCGGCCATGATGCCGCCCTCCACCTTGACAATGGTATCCTCTGTGGCGCCGGGCAGCAGCTGGATGAGGTAGCCGCCGGCGGACTTCACGCTCTGGTCGCGGTCCACCAGCACCCCCAGCCCGCAGGCCGTGGGGATCTGCTCCGACTCCACGAAATAGCCGGCGATGTCCTCAGCGATCTCGCCGCCCAGCAGGTCGATGGTGCCCACATACGGCTCCTTCATGTGCAGATCCTTGATGACGGTCAGCGTACCCTCATGGCCCACGGCGCCGCCTACATCCAGCTTGCCGTCCGCCCGGAGGGGCAGCTCCACCTGCGGGTTTGTCACATAGCCCCGGACGTTGCCCTCGTGGTCGCTGACAGCCAGCACCGTACCCAGCGGGCCGCCGCCCTTGATCTGCAGCGTCAGGCTGGCGCCCTGCCCCTTCAGGGCATTGCCCATCATGGACGCGCCGGCCAGTGTGCGGCCCAGCGCCGCCGTGGCCACCGGCAGCGTCTTGTGGATCTGCCGGGCGCGTTCCGTCAGGTTCCGGCTGTAAATAGCCGCCGCCTGCACCATGCCGTCGCTGGAGATGGCCCTTACGATCTTATCTTCCATGTTATGTCAACCTCTTTTGCTCATTTTCGCACGCAGCAGAAATACACCCGCTGCTCGTCCTCCCGGGGACGGCGCAGTCTGGCGTCGCCGTACACCCGGATATCGCCGAAGCCCGCCTCGGTGAGCCATGCCGTCAACTCCTCTACGGAGTAGGCGCGCTCCCGGTGCAGCTCCTCCCGGCGGTCCCACGCACCGTCGCCGCGGCGCTGGAACAGATCCATATAATAGGTACACAGTCCCCGGCTGTACTCGGTGCGCCAGACGCAGTAGGTGTCCTCCGTCTCGTCCAGAAACACCTGTCCGTCCAGTGCCGCCAGCTTGGCCGCGGTGTTCACGTCGAACACCAGCACGCCGCCGGGTGCGACAAACAGGTGCAGCCGCCGGAACGTGCGGCGCACGTCGGCGGGGTCGGTTAGATAGTTCAGGCTGTCCAGACAGCAGATGGCCGCGTCCACGGTGCCGTAAAGATCCAGTCTGGGCATGGATTGGTGCAAAAAGATGGGCGGTACGCCCTGTACCGACCCGCTTTTGCCCATGGCTGCCGCCAACATCTCCTCGGAGCCGTCCACGCCGATAAGCTCATAGCCCCGGCCCGTCAGCAGCCACGTCATGGTGCCGGTGCCGCAGGCCAGATCCAGCACCACCTTCACGGGGATGCGGCTGCGGCGGAACAGCTTTTCCAGAAAATCCGCCCGCTTCTCGTAGCCTACATCCTCCGTCAGCGCGTCGTAAGAGGAGGCCAGCGCCTCGTAGCAGCTCATTTGCCCTCTTTCTCCTTCATCTTCTCCAGCACGCTCTCGTACCCGCCGTTGCCGTAGATCAGCGAGCGGTTGACGCGGCTGATGGTGGCGCTGGACGCGCCGGTCTTTTCCAGAATATCGTTGTAGATCATGCCGTCGTTCAGCAGCGTGGCCACCTCGTAGCGCTGCTCCATGCTGCGCAGCTCCGAAATGGTACACAGATCCTGAAAGAAGTTATAGCACTCCTCCTCGGTCTCCAGCGTCAGGATGGCCTGATACAGGCGGTCGCTTTTTTCCTTCTTGGCGATCTTGGACTTGGCTGCTCTTACCATGTCTCGTTCTCCTCTTTTCTATGGTCGTTCCGAACCTTTTCACATTGTACCATTTTAGTCCGCGAAAGTAAACCACCGCCGCAAAATATTTTTTGCCCGGCAGACAAAAGTTCGCTTCGCTTAGAGCAGTGTCTCCCGCTGGGCCATCAGTTCATCGATGAACACCTTGGCTGCCAGCGGCAGCGTGCGGCGATCCTTGGTAACAACGGCCAGCGTCCGGATAACGGGCGGCTCAATAGGCAGCGCCGCCACATCATAGGCCGTCTTGCGCAGCACCAGTTCCGTCAGGATGGAGACTCCCATCCCCTGCTCGATCATGGGCAGAAGGGAATAGTCATCATGCACCCGCAGGCGGATGTTTGGCGTGATACCCGCCGCGGCAAAGGCTTCCTCCACCTCACCGTAGGCGCCGCTCTCCACCATCAGAAATGGCTCTCCCGCCAGTTCCTCCAGCGTAACACATTCTCTCTCTGCCAGCGGATGACCGCCGGGCACCACCGCGCGGAACTCTCCGGACTTTACCACCATTGTCTCCAGTCCCTTCACCGCATGGGGATTCACAAAGCCGAAGTCCACCGCCCCGGTACGCACCCATTCCTGAATACTGGAATAATCCCCCTGATGCAGCACGATCTGCACGTTGGGGTGCTTTTCCCAAAAGGCGCGGATCACCTGGGGCAGCCAGTGGGCCGACACGCTGGACACCGTGCCGATGCGGACGACACCAGTTTCCAATCCGCTGATCTCGTCGGCGCTGCGGCGCATGGCGTCATATTGCCGCACAGCATTCTCCACAGACGGATACAGCCGCTCCCCCTCCGGCGTCAGACGGATGCCGTAGCGGGAGCGGTATAATAATTTCATGGACAGCTCCCGCTCCAGCGAGGTCATCATCTGGCTCAAGGCAGGCTGGGTGTAGCCCAGAAGCTCCGCCGCCTTGGTGAAGCTGCCCACCTCCACCACCTTCAGAAACGCTTTATATCGGTGCATATTCAAATAACCTTTCCGCATGTTCATATAATAAACATCAATTTTACTTATTTATAAGGCGAGTATATAATGAGGTCACCAAAAAGTCAAGTGGATGGTAACAATGCGGAAAAACGAGTTCGCCGCCGGTGCAAAGGCCGCCCTGCCCATCTGCCTCGGTCTCATCCCCATCGGCATCTCCTACGGCCTGCTGGCGTTGCAGGCGGGCTTGACGCAATTCGAAACGGTGCTCATGTCGGTGCTGGTGATGGCCGGCTCTTCCCAGCTGATGGTGGTGGGCATGATCGGCAAGGCCACGGTGCTGGCTATGATCACGGCGGTGTTCTTTGTGAATCTTCGCCATCTGGTGATGAGCAGCGCCGTCATGAGCCGCATGGCGCCCACGCCGCTATGGATGAAGCTGCTGAGCGCCTTCTCCCTCTGTGACGAGTCCTTCGCCCTGTTCTCCCTGTCCGGCAGCCGCAGCGCCGCCTATCTGCTGGGCGCCAATACGGCCCTGTACGGCACATGGGTGCTGGCGTCGGTGCTGGGCGCGGTCATCGGGCAGTTTCTGCCAGAGGTGGTGGCCAAAAGCTTCGGCGTAGCGTTTTACGCCTCGTTCCTCGCTCTGCTGCTGCCCAGCGCACAGAAATCCCGCCGCGTCGCCCTGCTGGTGCTGCTGACCGCCGGGATGAACACGGTTTTGCAGCTGTTCCTGCCCGTCAGCTGGGCGGTGATATTGTCCATGGTGGCCAGCGCCGCCATGGGAACGTTTTTCGTGGAGGTGCAGGACGATGAGCAGAACTGACGCATATCTCCTGATTTTCGGCATGGCGGCGGTGACGTACATCCCCCGCGCCCTGCCCGCCTTCCTGATGGACAAGCTGGCACTGAGCGGACGGGCAAAGCGCTTCCTGTCCCTGCTGCCCTACACGGCGCTGTCCGCTCTGATTTTCCCCGGCGTGTTCTCTGTGGACGCCGCGCACCCCCTGTTCGGCATTGCCGGTGCCGCCGTCGCTGCGGTGCTGGCGCTGAAAAAGTGTCCCCTGATCGTCTGCGTACTGGCTGCTGTTGGCCTCAACTGCGCGCTGTACCTGATGATCTGAACCAGTAAAAACAACGAATGACGAAAGGAGCTGTTTTCCATGACAGACACAAACAACAAGTCCTCTAAAAAGCTGTGGGTCGCCGCTATCGTTGATCTGCTCATTATCGCCGCCGTGATGACATGCCTGTTTACCGGCTTCATTCCCCCTGTGGTGGCCGTTTTCGCCATGCTGATGCCCGTGTGGGTGGTGGCGGCTCTATGCCTGTGGTGCACGGTGCTCTGACTGCTCCCGTTTTTCTCTCCCCATAAGAAACACCGGCGGACGCTGTGCGTCCGCCGGTGCTTCTTATACGATTCAGTTTTCCGTTTTACCGTGGAGCTTCTTCTGCAGCCAGTCCCTGCCGTCCACATAGCGGGAGACGATGAAGGACACCACATAGTCGCCGGCGGCATTGACCATGGTGGCCGGGGGATCCACCAGATTGCCGATGGCCAGTGCGATGGGATAGGCGATGGCCAGATGGTCGGGGAAGAAGATGGTGCACACCACCAGCTCGCCGGTGCCGCCGCCGCCGGGGATGCCGCTCATGGCCACGGAGGAGAACACCGCCACGATGATGGCCAGAATGGCCTTATCCGTGGAGAAGTCCAGCCCGAACACGCCGAACAGGAACGCCACCTTGATGATGGCGGACATGGCCGAGCCGTCCATATGCATGGTGGCACCCAACGGCAGCACGATGTCGCTGACATCCTTGCTGATGCCGGTCTCCTCCGCCACCTCCATATTGGTGGGGATGGTGGCCACGGACGAGCAGGTGCCGAAGGACACCGCCGCCGGGCGGAACAGCTTGGAGAACATGACCTTCGCGCCGCCCTTACCGCCGCCGAACCGGGCGTAGATGGGGAAGAAGATGAACATGTAGGCGAAGCTCATGACATAGTAAATAATAAGGGTGCGGCTGTAATCCTTCACCAGCTCCGGGCCGTAGGTGGCCACCAGATTGGCGAAGAAGCCGAAAAAGCCGATGGGCGCGTAGTAGGTGATGAGCTTCACGGTTTTCATGATGCAGCCCGTGATGTCCTCCAGAAGCTTGGCGGTCCTGGTCTCCGGGCCGCCGTTCATCTGGATGCCGAAGCCGAACAGCACCGCCGCCACGATCAGGGGCAGGATGGCCCGGCGGCTCAGCAGCTCCATGAAGTCAGGCTTCGTAAAGAAGTTCACGATCATGTCCCCGAAGCCCAGCGTCTCGCCGACCTCGCCCTCCACGATGGTATAGCTGCCGTCCACCAGCGGGAAGATGCGGCAGACGATGTACATCAGCACGCCGGCGATGGCGGCGGTGACGACGAACGTGGCGATGGTCACGCCCATGATCTTGCCGGCCCGCTTCACGCTCCTCATATTGGCAATGGCGGAGGCAATGGAGCAGAACACCATGGGCACCACCACGCAGAACATCATGTTGATGAACAGCGTACCCAAAAATTCGATCTTGCCGCCGAATTTCGGCGCAAAGGCGCCCACCAGGCAGCCGGCCACGATGCCCGTGAGCATGCACAGGATGAACCAGTAGTTCTTCAGGAATTTCTTCATAGCGCTCCTCCTAAAATACACCTGACAGAAATGTTACTGCGTTCATTATACGGGCATTTTTATCAAAGTAAATCACAATTCTTGCCATTTTTATGGCAAATCGTGCTGTCGCGCACCACGTCCGCCGACGGCCCCCGGCCAAAGTGCTTCTTGTAGGCGCGGGAAAATGTGGAGTAGTCCTGATACCCCGCCTGCTCCCCCGCCTCCGAGGGAGGCGTCCCCTGGGCCAGCAGGCGCTGGGCCAGCAGCAGCCGCTTCTCCGTCAGGTAGCCGTGGATGGAGTAGCCCGTCTCCTGCCGGAAACGGCGCATCATGTGGTACTTGCTGATGTAGAACCGCTCCGCCAGTTGGTCGATGGACAGCTCCTCCGTCAGGTGCAGGTTCAGGTACTGCAGCAGCGCCACCACCTTGCTGTCCCCCGCCGCGGCCTGGACCTGATGGCCGCCGCGGCAGACCCGGTTCACCTCCACCATCAGCTCCAGAAACTGGGCGCGCTCCAGCAGGGCCGCGCCGTAGCCGCCCTCCCGGGCCGTCCGTGCCAGCGTCTCAAACAGCTGCCGCACCCGGCTGCCGCCCTCGTCCCGGTACACATAGCGGAAGGCGGTCTGAGCCTGCCGGAAGCAGCCCTCCAGATCGCAGTCCTCCGTACCCAGAGACGCCAGATATGCCGGGTCGATGTACAGGATCATCCGCTCGTAGAAATCGTCCTCCGCCACCTCCGGCCGGTGGATGCTGCCCCGTCCCACCAACACGAAATCCCCCGGCGACAGGTCGTACCGCTCGCCCTCGATGGCATAGCCCGCCTTTCCCGCCAGCAGAATGATGATCTTGTGAAACGTGTGATAGTGGTATTCAATGCGCTCCCGCCGGCTGTCCGCCAGATGGAACAGCCGGAACGGCTCCTTCAGATACCCCCGCACCTCGTACTGCAGCGGCTCCATAACGCTCACCTCCGCATTTTTTGCCCATATTATATACGATGCTATGCGGTTCGTGCAACCATTTTCGCTTTTATTACGGATTTGAAAATTTTGTTGCCGTTTTGTAATTTTTATGTAGCTTTTTTGAGAGAGCTGTGGTATGATAGAGCGCGTGGGGTCCCGACCCCCTGGAATCTATGATACGATCGGCAGGTAATTCCCATGTATCTGAAGCAACTGGCTGCGCTGGGCGCATCCGCCGTCATGGTACTCACCGGCGGCGCGGTGGCCTCCGGCGCGGAGACGACAACGGCCTCCGCCGTTGATACGGTCACACCTTATGAATATACCGCCGCAGTGGAGACACTGGCGGCCTCCGGCGTGGCGGCCGGCAGCAGCACGGCCCTGCAGGCCGGCGACGGGCTGCGTCTGGCACAGGAGTCCGGCCTGCTGGAGAGCGGCGATTCCCTGTCCCTGACGGAGCTGGCCGCTCAGGCCCTCATCCGTGAGACGGAGGAACTGCAGAAGCAGAACTTCCTGGCGGAGTACGACGGCGCCATGATCGACTGCGAAAGCGCCGTCACCCTGCGGGCCGAGGCGGACGCGGAGTCCGACTCCCTGCGCACCATCTGGACCGGCAAGGTGGCACACCTGCTGGACGTGGAGGGCGACTGGTACAAGGTGAGCTACGGCACCGACACCGGCTATGTCCCCGCCGAGTACTGCCAGCCGGTGCAGTACGCCGACTATGAGGGCACCTACGCCACCAGCACGCTGGCCGAGGACATCATCGCCCACAGCTATTCCTATCTGGGCACCCCCTACCGCTACGGCGGCACCAGTTACAGCGGCATCGACTGCTCCGGCTTCACCATGAAGGTCTTTGCCCAGTTCGGCATCTACCTGCCCCACGGCGCCAGCGACCAGTACGCCCTGAGCACCCCCGTTACCACGGAGGAGCGGGCCCCCGGCGATCTGGTGTTCTTCAATACCAGCGGCTACGGCATCGGCCATGTGGGCATCTATCTGGGCGGCGGGCAGTTCATCCACGCCAGCACCAGCCGCGGCGTCATCATCAGCTCCCTGTACGAGAGCTACTACGCCCGTACATACCTGTTCGCCGGCCGCATCATCGACGGCTGATCCGGTGCAGGTACGGTCAAAACGACTTCTTCATACTCCTTTCTGAAACAGGCAGACCGCCGCACGGCGGCCTGCCTGTTTTGCGTTTATCCGGTATATTTGCATATTTATCCAATTATACAGAGCATTTTTCCGTGATTCCGCCCTGTGTCCACTTAATACGCGCCAGTAATCGCAGCGACATGCACAAAATGCGGCAAAATCTTGAAATAATATTCATTTCTCGCTTGACATTTATACACATCAGGCGTATGATAGCCACTGTCAGGAGGGAACACCTCCGCCAAACACGTCTATATCCCGGACACCCGGTATAGAACCATAAGAATGTGAAAGGAAGTACATCCCATGAAAAAGCTGATCGCAATGATGCTGGCTCTGGTCATGGCGCTGGGCCTGGCGGCCTGCGGCAATACCAACAGCAACAATGACAACGCAAACACCGGTGACGATTCCCAGCCCGAGGCCAAGACCACGCTGGTGGTGGGCGTCTCCGCCGACTACGCTCCCTTTGAGTTCATGTATCCCGATGCCAGCGGCAACATGGTCTACGGCGGCATCGACATCTCCGTTGCCCAGTATGTGGCCGACGAGATGGGTCTGACCATGCAGGTGGAGAACATGAGCTTCGACAACCTGCTGGCTTCTCTGGACAAGGGCGACTTCGACATCGTGCTGTCCGCCATGGAGGCCACTCCCGACCGTCTGGAGAACGCCGATTTCTCCGACCCCTACTACACCGACGTGCCTCCCGCGATCCTGGTGAAGGCCGATGCGGCTGACTCCTACAAGACGCTGGCCGACTTCAGCGGCAAGTCCGTGGGCGCACAGACCGCCACCACCAAGCTGGATCTGGTCAACGACATCGAGGGCGCCACTCCCGTGGCTCTGTCCTCCGTGCTGGATCTGGTGAACGAGCTGGTGTACGACAAGGTGGACGCCATCCTGCTGGACGGCGGCGTGGCCCAGCAGTACGCTGACGCCAACCCCGACCTGGTCATCGCCGAGGCCTCCGCTGAGCTGGGCGAGGCTGCCCCCTACTGCATCGCCGTGCAGAAGGGCGACCCCAAGGGCCTGCTGGACGGCATCAACGCCGCCATCGCCAAGATGACCGCCGAGAACAAGGTCGAGACCTTCATCGCCGATGCCGATGCGCTGGCTGATGTGGCCGTGGAAGTCTCCGCCGACTAAATCCCTTCCAAAATCACGCGAGTGCAAAGCCGCTTTGCGACTTTGCACTTCGCGCGTCTCCGGAAAAAAGAACCTACACAGAAAGGACTGACCGCGTATGTGGTGGAGCAGCCTGTTCACGGATATGCGCCCCTCCGACTTCTTCAATTTCTCCTTCCTGCCCAAGTATGGCGTGGCCTTCGTCCGCGGCATCGAGTACACGCTGCTGCTGGCGGTGGTGTCCGTGCTGCTGGCGGTGATCCCCGCCCTGCTGCTGGCCCTGATGCGCCTGAGCAAGGTCAAGCCGGTGAAATGGCTGTCCGGCGCGTACATCGCCGTGTTCCGCTCCACCCCCATGCTGGTGCAGCTGTCCATCATCTACTTCGGCCTGTTCTACGCTATCTCCCTGCCCCGGGTCAGCCTGTTCGGCTTCGTGGACATCAGCCGGTTCATCCCCGGCGTGGTGGCACTGGCGCTGAACAGCTCCGCCTATGTGGCGGAGATCTTCCGGGCCGGCATTCTGGCCGTGGACAAGGGCCAGACCGAGGCCGCCCGCTCCCTGGGTCTCAGCAGCTGGCAGGCCATGCGGCTGGTGGTGCTGCCCCAGGCCATCAAGAACGTGCTGCCCGCCCTGGCCAACGAGCTGGTGACCATGGTGAAGGAAAGCTCCATCTGCTCCATGCTGGGCATGGCGGAGATCATGTTCGCCGCCAAGACCATCGCCGGCTCCACCGGCATCTCGCTGGCGCCCTACACGCTGGCGGCGCTGGTGTATTTCTGCATCAACTACCCGGCCTCCAAGGCGATCGAGGCCATCGAAAGGAGGATGCGCCGTGGCGACAAGCAATAATGTGCTGATCTCCGTACAGCATCTGGTCAAGGAGTACAATCACGGCGCCGTCCACGCCCTGAACGACTGCAGTCTGGACATCCGCAAGGGCGAGGTGGTGGCCATCATCGGCCCCTCCGGCTCCGGCAAGTCCACACTGCTGCGCAGCCTGAACCTGCTGGAGCAGCCCACCTCCGGCGCCATCTTCTTCGACGGCGCGGATCTGGCCGGCAAGTCGGTGAACATCGACCTGCACCGCCAGAAGATGGGCATGGTGTTCCAGCACTTCAACCTCTTCCCCCACAAGACGGTGCTGCAGAACATCACCATGGCCCCCGTGACCCTGAAGAAAAAGACCGCCGCAGCCGCTAAGGAGCAGGCCATGGCCCTGCTGGCGCGCATCGGCCTCTCCGATAAGGCCGACGAATACCCCAACATGCTCTCCGGCGGCCAGAAGCAGCGTATCGCCATCGTCCGGGCGCTGGCCATGGACCCGGAGGTCATGCTGTTCGACGAGCCCACCTCCGCGCTGGATCCGGAAATGGTGGGTGAGGTGCTGGACCTCATGCGGGATCTGGCCAGGGACGGCATGACCATGGCCGTGGTCACCCACGAAATGGGCTTTGCCCGGGAGGTGGCCGACCGGGTGGTATTCATGGCCGACGGCAAAATTCTGGAGGAGGGCGCACCGGCGGACATCTTCGATCACCCCAAGGATCCCCGCCTGCAGGACTTCCTCAGCAAGGTACTGTAAACAAAAAAGGACTCTGACCTGTCGGTCAGAGTTCTTTTTTTGTTATTCTGCGGTGTCCTTCGGCGGCTCCTCGCCGGATGCCTCCTGATCTTCCGCCGCCTTACGGGCGGCCTTTTGGTTGACGTACAGCTCCTCCGGCTTGTGGGGATGGAGCTTCAGATTGTAGAACAGCACAAACGCGGACACCAGCACCATCACAAGGCTCAGCGCCTGACTGACCCGGATGGGCTGCCCGCCGATGGTCCAGTCGAACAGGTACAGACTGTCGGTGCGCAGACCCTCGATCCAGAAGCGGCCCAGGCCGTACCACAGGAAGTAGAACCAGGTGTTCTCGCCGTCGAACCGGCGGGCGCGGGACACGATGAACACCAGAAGCAGCAGTCCCACCACGTTCCACAGGCTCTCGTACAGGAACGTGGGATGGACGTCCACGGTCTGGCCCAGCGTCGTGGTCAGCTCCATGCGCCACGGCATGGTCGTCTCGGTGCCGAAGGCCTCCCGGTTCATGAAGTTGCCCCAGCGGCCCACGGCCTGCCCGATGAGGAAGCCCATGACGATGAGATCGGTCAGCGCTCCCAGCTTCATGCCCTTCTTTTTACACAGCACCAGCCCCACCAGAAACGCGGCGATCACCGCGCCGTAGATGGCCAGGCCGCCGTCCCAGATGGCAATGGTGCCGCCCCAGTCGAAGGAACCGTCGGCGTTTTTGAACAGGTCCAGATAGAAGATGACGTAGTACAGCCGGGCACCCACGATGGACAGCGGGATGCCCCACAGCACGGCGTCCAGCAGGTCGTCCTCGGTGATGCCGTACTTCTCCTTCTGCGTCATGCAGAACCACAGCGCCAGCACCACGCCCAGCGCGATGAGGATGCCGTACCAGTAGATGGCCTTCCCGCCAATGTGGAAGGCGGTGCTGGAAGCGGTGAACTCCCAGTCGCCGAAAAGTCCCGGAAAACGGATGGGACTGTCAGTCATAATGTGCAAAGGTCAACCCTCCTTCGGGTATATCACGGAGAGGGCCATATGGCTCTCTGCAAAGCTGTCGCGGATGAAATCCAGCACGTCCTGCTGGGTGATGCTGTCGTAGACCTCCGGGAACCGGTAGGGGTCATAGCGGCGGAAACAGCCCTCCGCCATGGACACGGCAATGGACTCAAAGGAGTTCAGGGCCTTCAGCGCCGCGCCGAAATTGGCGTTGACGATGCGGCGGTAGTACGCCTCGTCCAGTCCCTCCTTCCCCAGTCGCTCCGCCTCGGCCAGAATGGCCTGCGCCACGGCATGGGGATCCTTGCTGTCGCCGCCGGCGTAGGCGTAGGCCGCACCGGGCAGGATGTCGTAGCTGGCGCCGAAGGAACCGTTGATAAGCCCCTGGCTGTACAGCCGGGCGTACAGCGGGCTGGACTCGCCCATCATCAGGTCGCAGGCCAGCTCACCGATGGCGGTGGCCCGCATCTGCGCCGGGCCGTCGGGCTGGGGCGCGCACTTGAAGCCCACCAGGAACGTGGGCATGGCCACCTCCATGGCGCAGCTCGTCTCCGGCTGCGCCGCCGTCAGGTCCTCCGCCGGGCCGTGATCCCGGGGGATATCCGGGCCGCTGGTCCCGGGCAGGATGCGCCGCGCCGTCTCCAGCACCTTGTCCGCGTCCACATCGCCCACCACCACCAGGCACATGTTGGCCGGTGTATAGAACGCCTTGTGGCAGTCGTACAGCGTCTGGGCCGTGATCTGGCGGATGCTCTCCACCGAGCCGGCCACGGAGGTGCGGGCGGGGCTGGTGTGGTACAGCGCCTGCATCAGGCGCTTGTACACCTGCCACTCCGGGTTGTCCTCGATCATGTTGATCTCCTGGGCGATGATGCCCTGCTCCTTCTCCACGCTCTCGTCGGTGAAGTAGGGCACGGACACGAAGGACAGCAGGATCTCCAGATTCTCGTAGAACTTTTCCGTGGAGTCGAAATAGTAGCAGGTGATGGCATTGGACGTGAAGGCGTTTGGCTCCGCGCCGTTCTTCGCCAGCTCCTGCAGGGCGTTGCCCTCCTGGGTGTCGAACATCTTGTGCTCCAGATAGTGGGCGATGCCGGCGGGGGTGTCCAGCCATTGACCGTTCAGCTGAAAGCGCATGTCCATGCCGCCGTAGCGGGTGGCAAACAGCGCGTATTTGCGGAGATAGTCCTTCTTGGGGACGACGCACACCGGCAGGCCGTTTTCCAGCGTGGTCCAGATGACCTCCTCGCCGATGCGGGGATAGACGGTCTTTTCGGAATGTGCCATGTTACGCCTCCTCCTTTCCGTGCAGGAAGTACACCGTGTCCAGTCTGGCGGACTGCGCCGCCGCCATGATGCGCTCCTTCGTGACCTCCCGCAGCGCCGCCGTCAGCTCCTCCGGCGTCTCGCCGGTGTCGGTGGCGATCTGCCCCAGATAGTAGTTCTCCAGCGCGCCCTGAGAATCCGGCAGAGACGTCAGGGAGCTGAACATGGCCTGCAGAGCGCCCTCCTGCTCCCAGTCCTCCCACTCGCCGTTCTGCACGGCAGTGAGCTGCCGTGCGATCTCCTCCATGGCGCGGCCATAGTCCTTCTGCTCCACGCCGCTGGAGACGGTCATGATATTCTTGCTGCGGGCATAGCTGCTGGAGGCGTAGTAGCACAGGGACAGTCTTTCCCGCACATTGAGAAACAGCTTGGAATTGCTGGTGCCGCCGAAGAGCAGGTTGGCCAGGATCATGGCCGGCACGTCCTCGCTGGTGCAGCGGTAGCCCAGCGCCAGCTTGCCCTGGTTCACGTCCATGACCTCCGTCACCACCCGGGGCGTCTCCCGGGGCGGCAGCTGCTCCATGACCGGCATGGCCGCCGCCGCGCCTCTGGGCAGAGCCGCCAGCGCCGACAGCACCGCGTCCTCTACCCGCTGCCGCTCCGCGCTGCCGCAGTAGAGCACCTCCACCCGGCTGGACGCCAGCAGAGCGCGGCTGTGGCGGTACAGGGAGTGGTTGTTCAGCTTCGCCGCCGTCTCCTCATCGCCCAGCCGCAGGATGCTGTACGGCTCCCCGGCGCACATCTCCTGCATGAGCCGGATGTCCGCCCAGTCCCGCTTGTCGTTGCGCAGGGAGCGGATGGCGTCGATAAGGTTGGCCTTCTCGCTGTCCACATACTCGGCCAGAAAGCTGCCGTTCCGGGTCACCGGCTCCAGCAGCATCTCCCCCAGCAGCTCCGCCACCGGCTCCAGCAGCTTCTCGCCGTGGGGCGTATAGGCATCGTCTATAAACCCGGCGGCAAAGCCGATGCACTGCCGCTCCCCCTTCTTGCGGACGATGCTGTCCACCGTGGCGCCGTACAGCGTATCCATGGCGGCGGACAGGCTCTCCATATCCGGATGGCGCACGGTGCCGCGGCTGAGCACCGCCGGCAGCAGCGCATTGGCCGATGCGGAGGCACGGTCCAGTCCGGTGATGAGGTTCACCGTCAGGCGGCTGGTCTTGAACTTCTTGGCGGGCAGATAGGTCAGGAACACGTCCTGCATGATCTCCCGGCGGTTTTCATACATAGTGGGTCCTCCTAATCTTCATTTGCATACTCACTGGTATTATACACCACTCCCGCCCAAAAGAAAAGCAGGAGTTCCGCGGACTGTCCCCAAAAACGTCCAGCTGCATGCATCGGATGGGCGAAAACAGAGAAACTCCCGCCGAAGCGGGAGTTTCTTTCGTCAATCAACGATATCCACCGAAACCTTTGCGCCGGTGCGCTGGGCATAGGAGCGCACCACGGTGCGTATCTCCTTGGCGATACGGCCCTGACGGCCGATGACCTTGCCCATGTCCTCAGGGGCCACACGCAGCTGCAGCGTCAGCTCATCGCCCTCCTCGACCTCGGTGACGGACACCTGGTCGGGATGCTCCACAAGGCTTCTGGCGATATACAGCAGCAAATCCTTCATGGCTTTGCCCCCGGCTTACAGAACGTCGACTTTCTTCAGCAGCGCACGAACAGTCTCAGTGGGCTGGGCACCGGTCTTGATCCACTCGCGGGCACGGTCAGCGTCGATGCTGATCTTGGCGGGGGACACGCAGGGATCGTAGGTACCGATCTCCTCGATGAAGCGGCCATCACGGGGATAGCGGGAATCGGCGACGACCACGCGGTAGTAAGGAGCCTTCTTGGCGCCCATTCTTCTCAGACGAATCTTGACCATAGTTCTTTTTCCTCCATGTATTTTTTGTATGTTTATTGTTAAATGCTTCTGCACTTACACACTTTTATTTCAGCCGCTTCTTCCGGCCGAAGCCGTGCATCCGGCTCATGCCGGGCATACCGCCGCCCATCATGCCGCCGAAGCCCCGGAACTTGCCCTTGCCCATGGCCTTGGTCATCTGCTGCAGCATCTCGAAGGACTTCAGCAGCCGGTTGACGTCCACCACCTCCAGACCGCAGCCGGCGGCGATACGCTTTTTGCGGCTGGCGTTGAGGATCTGGGGATTTTCCCGCTCCTTGGGGGTCATGCTGCGGATGATGGCCTTATTGTGGGCCATCTGCTTCTCGTCGATCTGGCTGGGGTCAAAGCCCTTGGCCATGCCGCCGGGCAGCATATCGGCGATCTGGCTCAAATCGCCCATGTTCTGCAGCTGCTCCAGCTGATCTAAGTAATCGCTGAGGGTCAGCCGATTCTTGCGCAGCTTCTCCTCCAGCTTTTTGGCCTGCTCCTCGTCGTACTGCTGCTCCGCCTTCTCGATGAACGTGAGCATATCGCCCATGCCCAGAATGCGGGAGGCCATACGGTCGGGGTGGAACGGCTCGATCATATCCAGCTTCTCGCCGGTGCCCACGAACTTGATGGGCTTGCCGGTGGCCGCCCGGATGGACAGGGCCGCGCCGCCTCGGGCGTCGCCGTCCAGCTTGGTCAGCAGCACGCCGTCGATGCCCAGCGCGTCGTCAAACGCCTTGGCTGCGTTGACCGCGTCCTGACCGGTCATGGCGTCCACCACCAGCAGGATCTCGTTGGGCTTCACCGCGGCCTTGACGGCCTTCAGCTCGTCCATCAGCGCCTCGTCGATGTGGAGACGGCCCGCGGTGTCCAGGAACACCATGTCGTGACCGTGGTCGGCGGCGTATCGGACGGCCTCCTTTGCGATGGTCACGGGGTCGATCTGCCCCATTTCAAACACGGGGATGTCCAGCTGCTTGCCCACCACCTGCAGCTGGGTGATGGCGGCGGGACGGTACACGTCGCAGGCCGCCAGCAGCGGGCGCCTGCCGTACTGACGGCGCATGAGGCCCGCCAGCTTGGCGCCGTTGGTGGTCTTACCGGCGCCCTGCAGACCCACCATCATCACAACGGTGGGGCCCTTGGACGCGGTGGTCAGCCGGGCGTTGGTGCCGCCCATCAGGGCCGTCAGCTCCTGATCCACGATCTTGACGATCTGCTGGGCGGGGGTCAGGCTGTCCAACACGTCGGCGCCGATGCACTTCTCCGTGACGGACGCCACAAAGTCCTTGACGACCTTGTAGCTGACATCGGCCTCCAGCAGCGCCAGACGTACCTCGCGCATACCCTCCCGGACGTCCGCCTCGGTGAGACGGCCCTTGCCCCGGAGGCGCTTGAAGGTCGCATTCAGTTTTTCGCTCAGTCCCTCAAATGCCATGGATTACTCCTTCAGAACGCCGGCCCCGGCGATGATGCTGTCGGCCAGTTCCTCCAGCCGGTGGTTCTCATACTGCCGGTAGTTGATGGTCTTGATCTCGTTGGCGGCGGCCACGATAGCGTCCACGCTGTCCTGCATGCGCATGAACCGCTTGAGCAGGCCGGTCTTGTCCTCCAGCTCGTTCATGGCGGCCTCGGCCCGGACGATCACGTCCCGCACCCCCTGCCGGGAGATGCCGCAGTTCTCCGCGATCTCCGCCAGCGACAGATCCTCGTTATAATAGAGGTCAAACAGCTCGCGCTGCCGGTCGGTGAGGATGTCACCGTAAAAATCGAACAGCATGGTCATGCGGTAGGTCTGGTTTTTCACGGGAGTTCCTCCTTCTGTAAAGTTATACGCCTTTACAACAGTGAATATCTTACACGATACAGCCCCAAAAGTCAAGGCGAAATGTGGCGGCGGCTGAAAATTTTTCAGAAAAAAGAGACGGCACAGCCGTCTCTTTTTCGGGTTCGTCGGTGTTTTCGATGAAAAACGGCATTTTATTCCACGGTAACGCCGCGCTTTTTGAACTCCTCCACCATCAGATCCAGATCCGGCTCGATGTGGATCGGCTCACCGGCGGACTTGATGGCGTTGGCCACGTCCTTCAGGCCGTTGCCGGTGACCACGGACACCACCGTGGCGTCGTGGGGGATGAGGCCCTCCTCGCAGGCCTTCTTCAGCGCCGCCGCACCGGTGACGCCGGCGGGCTCACCGAACACGCCGCAGGTGCGTCCCAGCAGGCGCTGGGCGGCCAGGATCTCCTCGTCGGAGACGTTGACAGCGATGCCGTTGGACTCGCGGATGGCCATCAGCGCCTTGTCGGCGTTGCGGGGCACACCCACGGAGATGGAGTCGGCGATGGTGTTCTCCTCCATGGGCTGCCACGGCTCATCGTTCTGGATGGCGCGGTTGATGGGATAGCAGCCCAGGGACTGGGCGGAGATAAGACGGGGCAGCTTGTCGATGAAGCCGATGGCGTACAGATCCTTGAAGCCCTTCCACACACCGGCGATGGTGCAGCCATCGCCCACGGAGATGGCCAGATAGTCGGGCATCTCCCAGTTCAGCTGCTCGGCGACCTCCAGCGCCACCGTTTTCTTGCCCTCGCTGAGGTAGGGGTTGATGGCGGCGTTGCGGTTGTACCAGCCGTACTTGTCGATGGCGGCGGCGGACATCTTGAACGTGTCCTCATAGTTGCCCTTGACGGAGATGACGTTGGCGCCGAAGATCATCAGCTGTGCCACCTTGCCCTTGGGGGCGCGCTCCGGCACGAAGATGTAGGTCTTGATGCCCGCGGCGGCGGCGTTGCCCGCCAGCGAGCTGGCGGCGTTGCCGGTGGAGGAGCAGGCGATGGTCTTGGCTCCCGCCTCCATGGCCTTGGCCACCGCCATGGCGCTGGCCCGGTCCTTCAAGGAGGCGGTGGGGTTCTGGCCGTCGTCCTTCACCCACAGCTTTTTGATGCCCAGCAGCTCCGCCAGCTTCGGCTCCTCGTACAGAGGGCTCCAGCCCACCCGCAGCGGCGTGTCGGGGGTCGTCTCCTCCACGGGCAGCAGCTCGCGGTAGCGCCACATGGAGCGGTTGTCCCGCTTGGCCAGCTTCTCCTTGGTCAGCACAGACTTGATGTAGTCGTAGTCGTACACGATGTCCAGAATGCCACCGCATTCGCAGTTGGTCAGGTCTGGCACGGCGTCATAGGTCTTGCCGCAGAGGACGCATTTGCCGTATTTCACATTTCTCATGGTGTCTCTCCTCACTTAAAGATGAAAATCAGGGCGGGGCGACTGCCCCGCCCTGAAGCGATTTGTGGTCAGCAGGTCAAATTCATTTTTTCGGCGGCGTGTACGTCGAAAAAATACATTGACCCAAGCGCCGTGGGCGCGTTCGCCAGTCCGCTGACTGGCGGTGGGGGATCTAAAGGGGGAGCCTGCTCCCCTTTTAAGAGATCAAAGTGCCTTCAGCAGGCCGGTGGCCTCGTTGAACTCGTTGATGAGCTCGTCCAGATCCTTGGCCTGTGCGTGGACGGCATCCCAGGTGTTCTTGGTGTCGTACCACTGGGCGTTCAGATCCTCCACGTTCATCTGCTGCTGCTCCACCCAGGTGTAGTACTTCAGGTTGTGGACGCGCTTGCGCTCGGTGTAGGTCAGCTCCAGCATGCTGTCGGTCTTCAGGCCCAGCATGTGCAGGTTGTGATCCAGCGCGGCCTCGTGGGCGTTGTAGGCGCCGTGCATCTGGTTCAGCTCCTCGATGCGGCTGCCGTACATCACGGCGGAGTCGGTGAGGACGGTGGCCACCACGTCGTTCTCGGTGAGCTCGTAGTACTTGGCCATCTTGATGCAGCACAGCACGTTGGCGATGCCGGAGATACCCAGCCAGGTCATCTTCTGGACTTCCTCATCGGACATGCCCAGCTCGTCCTTCATATACTTCTGGCCCTCGGGGGTGTTGAACAGGCGCAGCAGGCGCTGGCTGTCCTCGTCGTCGATGGCGATGGCCATATCGGTGTTCTTCACATTGTGGATCCAGGGGATGTGCTTGTCGCCGATACCCTCGATGCGGTGGCCGCCGAAGCCGTTGTCCAGGATGGTGGGGCACTGCAGGGCCTCGCCCACGGCCAGCTTCAGGTGGGGATAGCGCTCCTTCAGCAGATCACCGGCGGACATGGTGCCGGCGGAGCCGGAGGTAAAGCAGGCGCCGGCAAAGTTCTGGCCGGGCTTCTTGATGGCCTCGAACAGGTCAGCCAGGGCGTAGCCGGTGACGTTGTAGTGCCACAGGGGATTGCCCATCTCGGCGAACTGGTTGAAGATCATCATGGTGGGATCCTGCTTCAGCTCCCAGGTCTTGTCGAAGATCTCCTTGACGTTGGACTCGCAGCCGGGGGTGGCGATGATCTGACCGGCGATGGACTTCAGCCAGTCAAAGCGCTCCTTGGACATATCCTGGGGCAGGATGGCCACGGACTCGCAGGCCAGCAGCTTGGAGTTGAAAGCGCCGCCGCGGCAGTAGTTGCCGGTGGAGGGCCATACGGCGTGGTGATAGGTGGCGTCGAACTGGCCGGTCACCAGACGGGGTGCCAGGCAGCCGAAGGAGGCGCCCACCTTATGGCAGCCGGTGGGGAACCACTTGCCGGACATGGCCACGATGCGGCAGGGCACGCCGGACAGCTTGCTGGGGATCTCCACATAGTTGGGGACCTTCTGGAACAGGCCGCCGCTCTCCTTGGCCTCGTTGTGCCAGGAAATACGGAACAGGTTGACGGGATCCACGTCCCACAGGCCGGTGTGGCTCAGCTTGGCCTTGATCTTCTCAGGGATCAGGTCGGGGTTCTGCATCTGCGCGATGGTGGGGATGATGACGTTGTTCTCCTTGGCCTTCTGGATATTATGCTCCAGGCCAACCTTGTTGATGGACAGATCGATCATTTTTTCTTTTCCTCCTGTTGCTTGTTCGCGTCAATGTAAGAGTATAAAGTGTATTTGGAAATACCGAAGTATTTTGCCACTTTGTCGCCGGACTTTGTCACCAGGAACGCGCCGGCGTTGTTGAGGAACTGGATGGCCCGCACCTTGTCGTCCTTGTTCATCAGCGCCGCCGGCTTGCCCACCAGCGCCACGGACTGCTGGATCAGCTCATCCAGCACGTCGTTGACGTTGATGATCTTCTCCGGCTCCGTCTGCTCCTTGTCCCGGGTGGACAGCAGCTCGCCCAGCTGCTGCTGCATCATCATCAGCCCCGTCACGTCGTAGTTGATGGAGAAGATGGCGGTCACAGCGCCGCGGCTGTTGCGGATGTACAGCGACGAGGACTTGAGGATCTTGCCGTCCGGCGTCCTCGTCAGGTAACACAGGTGATCCTTGGGCTGGTCGTGCTGATGCTCCAGCTGCTCCAGCACCACCATGGACGCGCCGTCGCCCACCTTGCGGCCGGAGACGTGCCCGTTTTCAATATGTACGATAGTGTGTTCCGGATGGCTGCTGCTGACGTCGTGGATCACGACCTCGCACTTGTCCCCGAACTGCGCCGCAATGCCCGCGGCGATCTGCTTCAGGGTCTCCAGACGCTTCGTCTCCAATGGCGTGCCCTCCCCATATTTTTCTTTCTTATTTTTCTCCTCTACTATCATACCACACTTTGCGGAGAAAGCAACGATTTTTTCAGAATATTTTTTTGGTTTCATAAATTTTTGTTTGACATCCTGTGCTTGTGTGTTATGATAAGAGAGGCAAAAAAAAGAAGAACCTTGTTTGTATGTGTGAAACAATAGAAAATATACGGAGGTACGTTATGGATTTCGAAGCCATCAGAAAAGCTGCCGAGGGCTATAAGCCCGCCATGGTCAAGTTCCTGCGGGACATGATCGCCATTCCTTCCGAGTCCTGCGAGGAGGAGGGCGTCGTCAAGCGCATCGCCGAGGAGCTGAAGTCCCTGGGCTATGACAAGGTGGAGTTCGACAAGCTGGGCAACGTCATCGGCTGGATGGGCGAGGGCGATAAGATCATCGCCATCGACAGCCACATCGACACCGTGGGCATCGGCAACATCGACAACTGGGAAGCCGACCCCTACAAGGGCTATGAGACCGACGACATCATCTACGGCCGCGGCGGTTCCGACCAGGAGGGCGGCATGGCCGCCGCCGCCTACGGCGTGAAGATCATGAAGGATCTGGACCTGCTGCCCAAAGGCTACAAGATGATGGTGGTGGGCTCCGTGCAGGAGGAGGACTGCGACGGTATGTGCTGGCAGTCCATCGTCAACGAGTACTTCAACGGTCCCGAGGACGCCCGCGAGAAGATCGAGTTCGTCATCTCCACCGAGCCTACCGACGGCGGCATCTACCGCGGTCACCGCGGCCGTATGGAGATCCGCGTGGACATGCACGGCGTCAGCTGCCACGGCTCCGCTCCCGAGCGCGGTGACAACGCCATCCACAAGATGGCCGAGGTCATCCTCAATGTCCGCGACCTCAACGAGAACCCCGCCGACGGCTCCACCGAGATCAACGGTCTGGTGAAGATGCTGGATCCCAAGTTCAACCCCGACCATTACGAGGATGCCCGTTTCCTGGGCCGCGGCACCTGCACCACCAGCCAGATCTTCTACACCTCCCCCTCCCGCTGCGCCGTGGCCGACAGCTGCTCCATCTCTATCGACCGCCGCATGACCGCCGGTGAGACGTATCAGTCCTGCCTGAAGGAGATCGAGGACCTGCCCGCCTGCAAGAAGTACGCCAAGGACGTGAAGGTCTCCATGTATATGTATGACCGTCCGGCATGGACCGGCCACGTCTACGAGACCGAGTGCTTCTTCCCCACCTGGATCAACAAGGAGACCGCTCCCCACGTCCAGGCGCTGGTGGACGCCCACCACAACCTGTGGGGCGACAAGCGCCTGATGCCCACCGAGCTGGCCGCCTCCAAGCGCGAGGGCCGTCCCCTCACCGATAAGTGGACCTTCTCCACCAACGGCGTGTCCATCCAGGGCCGCTACGGCATCCCCTGCGTGGGCTTCGGCCCCGGTGCCGAGTCCCAGGCCCACGCCCCCAACGAGGTGACGTTCAAGCAGGATCTGGTGACCTGCGCCGCTCTGTATGCCGCTGTTCCCGGCCTGTACAAGCCCGAGAACAAGGACGGCTCCGCCACCAGCTTCCGTCAGGAGCTGACCGGCAACGACATCAAGTAAATATTTCCGTGAAACCATTACAATAAGGAGAAAAAAGAAAATGAGCAAGACTGTTGAGCTGGCACGTCATCTGTCCACCCTGAACATCAACAACATGTACAAGAACGATTTCTATTGGACTTGGGACAAGACCGATGACGAGATCGACGCCATCTTCACCGTGGCCGACGCCCTCCGCGACCTGCGTGAGCGCAACAAGAGCACCCGCGTGTTCGATTCCGGTCTGGGTATCTCCATCTTCCGCGACAACTCCACCCGCACCCGCTTCTCCTTCGCCTCCGCCTGCAACCTGCTGGGCCTGGAGGTGCAGGACCTGGATGAGAAGAAGTCTCAGATCGCTCACGGCGAGACCGTCCGCGAGACGGCCAACATGGTGTCCTTCATGGCCGATGTCATCGGCATCCGCGACGACATGTTCATCGGCGAGGGCCACAAGTATCAGAAGACCTTCATGGACGCCGTGAAGGAAGGCTACCGCGACGGCATTCTGGAGCAGCAGCCCACTCTGGTGAACCTGCAGTGCGACGTGGACCATCCCACCCAGTGCATGGCCGACATGCTGCATGTCATCCACTACTTCGGCGGTGTGGAGAACCTGAAGGGCAAGAAGGTCGCCATGACCTGGGCCTATTCTCCCTCCTACGGCAAGCCCCTGTCCGTGCCTCAGGGCGTCATCGGCCTGTTCACCCGCTTCGGCATGGACGTGACCCTGGCCCATCCTGAGGGCTATGACGTCATGCCCGAGGTGGAGGAGGTCGCCCGCAAGAACTGCGAGAAGTACGGCTCCAAGTTCCACAAGACCAACGACATGAAGGAAGCCTTCAAGGATGCCGACATCGTGTATCCCAAGAGCTGGGCGTCCTACGCCGCCATGGAGGAGCGCACCAAGCTGTACGCCGCCGGCGACAAGGAGGGCATCGACGCGCTGGAGAAGCGCCTTCTGGCGCAGAACGCCGAGCACAAGGACTGGGCCTGCACCGAGGAGATGATGAAGCTCACCAAGGACGGCAAGGCGCTGTACCTGCACTGCCTGCCCGCCGACATCACCGGCCTGAGCTGCGCCGAGGGCGAGGTGGACAACTCCGTGTTCGACCGCTATATCGTGCCTCTGTACAAGCAGGCCTCCTACAAGCCCTATGTCATCGCCGCCATGATCTTCATGGCCCAGGTGAAGGATCCCGTCAAGGCTCTGATGGAGCTGGACGAGGGCAAGAACACCCGCAAGATCTTCTGATAAAGCACACCACCCGCAACAGCGGCGGCATCGCCGCCGCTGTTGTTTTTTCACTCCCGCATACACCACATTATATTTTTATTCAATACGAGGTATATCACTATGTCTAAGAGGATCGTCATCGCCCTGGGCGGCAACGCCCTGGGCAATACCGCCGCTGAGCAGCTACAGCTGGTCACCGAGACTGCCCGCTCCATCGTGGATCTCATCGCCGCCGGCAACGAGGTGGTGGTGGCCCACGGCAACGGCCCCCAGGTGGGTATGATCAACCTGGGTCTCAGCACCGCCGCCGAGGCCAAGGCCATCAAGGCCGACATGCCCTTCCCCGAGTGCGGCGCCATGTCCGAGGGCTACATCGGCTACCACCTGCAGCAGGCCATCGGCAATGAGCTGATGAGCCGCGGCATGGACAAGCCCGTGGCCACCATCGTCACCCAGACCGTCGTGTCCGGGGATGACCCCGCCTTCCAGAACCCCACCAAGCCCGTGGGCGCCTTCTACGACAAGGAGACTGCCGACCGCATCGCCGCCGAGAAGGGCTACACCATGGTGGAGGACGCCGGCCGCGGCTACCGTCAGGTCGTCCCCTCCCCCAAGCCCTTTGACATCGTGGAGAAGGCCTCCATCAAGGCACTGGTGGACGCCGGTCATGTGGTCATCGCCGTGGGCGGCGGCGGCATCCCCGTCATCCGCAAGGACGGCAGGCTGTCCGGCACCCCCGCCGTCATCGACAAGGACTTCGGCAGCGAGCTGCTGGCCGAGCTGCTGGACGCCGATATGCTCATCATCCTCACCGCCGTGGAAAAGGTGGCCATCAACTTCAACAAGCCCGACCAGAAGGGTCTGGACGACCTGACCCCCGCCGAGGCCTACAAGTACATGGACGAGAACCAGTTCGCCAAGGGCTCCATGCTGCCCAAGGTGCAGGCGGCCGTGAAGTTCGCCGAGTCCAAGCCCGGCCGCACCGCTCTCATCACCCTGCTGGAGAAGGCCAAGGACGGCATCGAGGGCAAGACCGGCACCCGCGTCCATCAGTAACTCCCACCGCCCCGCCCTCCCGTAAGCGTTTTGGCCTTTATGCCAAACAAAAGTTTTTCTTATATCACACATTTTTAGTTGAAATCCGAAGCGCTTTCCTGTATAATACTGCCATCCTGTTGGATGTGAATGCCGGGTCGAACCCCGTTATTCAGGCATGCGGCAAATTTACCCTTACTTTCAGCCGTATGTCACATATTTAAAGGAGGAAAACAAGAATGAAAAAGTTCCTTGCACTGATCATCGCTCTGGTCATGGCTCTGAGCCTGGTGGCCTGCGGTGAGCAGAAGCAGCCTGAGACTCCCGACGTCCCCGACGACGGCGAGCAGACTGCTACCATCAAGGTGGGCTTCATCACCCTGCACGATGAGAACTCCACCTACGACCTCAACTTCATCAACGCTGCCAAGGAGGCCATTGCCAATCTGGGCCTCACCGAGAATGACTACATCCTCAAGACCAACATTGAGGAAGGTCAGAAGTGCTACGACACCGCTGCCGAGCTGGCCGACGCCGGCTGCAACATCATCTTTGCCGACAGCTTCGGTCATGAGTCCTACATGATCCAGGCCGCCAAGGACTTCCCCGATGTGCAGTTCTGCCACTCCACCGGCACCCGTGCCCACACCGAGAACCTGCCCAACTACCACAACGCCTTCGCCTCCATCTATGAGGGTCGTTATCTGGCCGGTATCGCTGCCGGTATGAAGATGAACGAGATGATCGAGGCCGGCAAGTTCACCGCTGACGAGGCCAAGATGGGCTACGTTGGTGCGTTCACCTACGCCGAAGTGGTCTCCGGTTACACCTCCTTCTATCTGGGCGCCAAGTCCGTCTGCCCCACCGTCACCATGGACGTGACCTTCACCGGCAGCTGGTACGATGAGACCCTGGAGAAGGAAGGCGCTCAGAAGCTGATCGACGGCGGCTGCAAGCTGATCAGCCAGCACGCCGACTCCCTGGGTGCTCCTACCGCCTGCGAGAACGCCGGTATCCCCAACGTCTCCTACAACGGTTCCACTCAGGCCGCTGGCCCCAACACCTACATCATCTCCTCCCGCATCGACTGGGCTCCCTACTATGAGATGGCCATCAAGGCTGTCATGGACGGCACCGAGATCCCCGTTGACTACACCGGCGATCTGAAGACCGGCTCCGTGGTCCTGACCGACCTGAACACCGCTGTCGCCGCCGAGGGCACCCAGGCTGCCATCGACGAGGCCAAGACCAAGCTGGAGAACGGCGAGCTGCATGTCTTTGACTGCTCCACCTTCACCACCTCCGTCGAGCTCAACCCCTTCAAGACCGACTACCTGACCGTGGACGCTGACGGCCACATCACCTCCTACCTGGCTGACGTCGATACCGACGAGGCCTATGCCGGTGATACCGAGGTCATCACCAGCGGTTACTTCTCTGAGTCCACCGCTCGTTCCGCCCCGTACTTCGATCTGAGCATCGACGGCATCAACCTGCTGGATACCAAGATGTAAGCTTTTTCCCTGCACCTTAAAAGGCCGGACTGCTTTGCAGTCCGGCCTTTTTTGCCGCTCCGGCCCCGCTCTGCCCGCCGGAAAACAGGCGCCGACAGGCTCTCCGCCCCTGCCGGCGCCTGCTTTTTTCGTCTCCCGCAACCTCTTTGACGATTTACACAAGCAGAGTGACTTATTCTTTGTATAACCTTACATTATTTCTGTTTTCCTGACAATTTTTTTGTTATTTTTGATTTACAAGCCACGCCATGTATGGTAGAATAAACCGTATGGAACATAGCCCCGGCGTATTGCGAGGTGTTGCAGCCGTCTGCGCCGAAAGAAAGGATGACAGCCTTGGAAAAGAAATGCGCGATCAAAATGGAGAACATCACCAAGCGGTTCGGAAAAGTTGTCGCCAACAACGCGATCAACATGGAGCTGCGCGAGGGTGAGATCCTGTCTCTGCTGGGCGAAAACGGCAGCGGCAAGACCACACTGATGAACATGCTCTCCGGCATCTACTTCCCCGATGAGGGACAGATCTACATCCACGACCAGCCTGTGACCATCGCATCTCCCAAGGATGCTTTTGCTCTCGGTATCGGTATGATCCACCAGCACTTCAAGCTGGTCGATCTGTTCACCGCCACGGAGAACATCATCCTGGGCCTGGAGGGCAAACTGGATCTGGCCAATGCCCGCAAGAAGGTGCAGGAGATCTGCGACCGCTACGGGTTCGACATCGACCCCGACATGAAGATCTACGACATGTCCGTTTCCCAGAAGCAGACCGTCGAGATCGTCAAGGTGCTGTACCGCGGCGCTGACATCCTCATTCTGGATGAGCCTACCGCCGTGCTGACCCCTCAGGAGACGGACAAGCTGTTCGCCGTCATGCGCAACATGAAGGCCGACGGCAAATCCCTCATCATCATCACCCACAAGCTCCACGAGGTGCTGGATGTGTCTGACCGCGTGGCCGTGCTGCGCAAGGGCGAGTACATAGGCGATGTGCTGACCAAGGACGCCGACCAGCAGTCCCTGACGGACATGATGGTGGGCCGCAGCGTCAGCCTGAACATCGACCGTCCCGAACCGAAGAACGTCACCACCCGCCTGAAGCTGGAGGGCCTCACCGTTTTCGATGAGCTGGGCGTCAAGCGTCTGGACAACGTCAGCTTTGAGATCAAGGCCGGCGAGGTGCTGGGCGTGGCTGGCGTGGCCGGCTCCGGCCAGCGCGAGCTGCTGGAATCCATCGCGGGCCTGTACCCCATCGCCTCCGGCTCCGTCACCTACTACGCCCCCGACAGCGGTACGCCGCAGGAACTGGTGGGCAAGGACCCCATGGACATCCGCAAGGCGGGCATCGCCATGTCCTTCGTGCCTGAGGATCGTCTGGGCATGGGCCTGGTGGGTTCCATGGGCATGACCGGCAACATGATGCTGCGCTCCTGGCGCAAGGGTCACAGCATCTTCCTGGACCGCAAGAACCCCGAGGCGCTGGCCCAGCGCATCTGGCAGGAACTGGAGGTCGTCACCCCCAGCACCAACTTCCCCGTCCGCCGTATGTCCGGCGGCAACGTGCAGAAGGTGCTGGTAGGCCGTGAGATCGCCCAGGAGCCCGCGGTGCTGATGACGGCCTACGCCGTCCGCGGCCTGGATATCAATACTTCTTACACCATTTACAACCTGCTGACGGAGCAGAAAATGAAGGGCGTCGCCGTGGTCTACGTCGGCGAGGATCTGGACGTGCTGCTGGAGCTGTGCGATCGCATCGTGGTGCTCTGCGGCGGTCAGGTCTCCGGCGTTGTGGACGGCCGCACCACCAACAAGATGGAAGTGGGCGCACTGATGACCCGCATGGGAGGAGGCAAGGCAGATGAGTAAAAAAGGATCTCTCTTTCACATTTCCAAGCGTGACGCGCTGCCTCTGCCCAAGGCACTGGCCATCCGCGGCGGCATCATCCTGCTGGCGCTGGTGTTCTGCGGCCTCATCACCACGCTGCTGACCGGCGAGAACCCCATCAGCGTCTACGGCACCATTATCAAGGGCGCCTTCGGCACCACCCGTAAGAGCTGGGTCACCTGGCAGAACGTGGCCATCCTGCTGGGCATCTCCCTGGCGGTGACCCCCGCGTTCAAGATGCGCTTCTGGAACATCGGCGCCGAGGGTCAGACCCTGATCGGCTGTCTGGCCGCCTCCGCCTGCATGATCACCATGGGCAAGACCGTGCCCAACGGCCTACTGATCGTGATCTCCCTGGCCGCCGCCATTCTGGCCGGCGCCATCTGGGGCTTCCTGCCCGCCTTCTTCAAGGCTCACTGGAACACCAACGAAACGCTGTTCACCCTGATGATGAACTACATCGCCACCCAGCTCACCGCCTTCTTCATCATCGTGTGGGAGGTGCCCAAGGGCGCCGGTAAGATCGGCATCATCAACCAGTCCACGGAGGCCGGCTGGCTGCCCCGTCTGGCGGGCCAGCAGTACCTGCTCCCCATTCTGGTCATCGCCATCATGACCGGCCTGATGTACGTCTACCTGCAATACAGCAAGCACGGCTACGAGATCGCCGTCGTGGGCGAGAGCCAGCGCACCGCCAGCTACGCCGGCATCAAGGTGGACCGCGTCATCGTGCGCACCATGGTGCTCTCCGGCGCCATGTGCGGCCTTATCGGCTACCTGCTCACCGCCGGCGTGGACCACACCCTGACCACCACCATCGTGGACGGCCGCGGCTTCACCGCCGTCATGGTCTCCTGGATGTCCAAGTTCAATCCCTTCATCATGATCGCCGCCTCTCTGCTGCTGGTGGTCATGGACCGCGGCGCCAGCGAGGTGTCCAGCGTGTTCGGCCTGAACCACTCCTTCGCCGATATCCTGACCGGTATCATCCTGTTCTTCATCATCGGCACCGAGTTCTTCATCACCTACAAGGTCAGCCTGCGCAAGAGCAGCAAAAAGGAGGCGTGACGAATGGGCTTTAACTTTGTATCGTTCTTCCCCCGCGCCGTCATGCAGGGCATTCCCCTGCTGTTCGGCAGCACCGGCGAGATCCTGACGGAGAAATCCGGCAACCTGAACCTGGGTATCCCCGGCATCATGTATGTGGGCGGCATCAGCGGCGTCATCGGCGCGTTCTTCTACGAGCAGGGCGCGGCGCAGATGAGCGGCTTCCTGGCCGTGCTGATCCCCATCCTCTGCTCCCTGCTGGGCTCCCTGCTGATGGGCCTGCTGTACTGCTTCCTCACCGTGACCCTCCGGGCCAACCAGAACGTCACCGGTCTGGCCATGACCACCTTTGGCGTGGGCGTGGGCAACTTCTTTGGCGGCTCCCTCATCAAGCTCACCGGCAGCGAGGTGCCCTCCATCGCCCTGTCCAAGACCAGCCTGTTCTTCAAGACCACCCTGCCCGGCGCGGACAGCACCGGCTGGTTCGGCCAGCTGTTCCTGTCCTACGGTTTCCTGGCCTATGCGGCCATCATCATCGCCATCGGCGCGTCCTACTTCCTGAACCGCACCCGTCCCGGCTTGCACCTGCGCGCCGTGGGCGAGAGCGCTTCCACCGCCGACGCCGCCGGCATCAACGTCACCAAGTACAAGTATCTGGCCACCTGCATCGGCTCCATGATCGCGGGCCTCGGCGGTCTGTACTACGTCATGGACTACGCCAACGGCGTGTGGTCCAACAACGCCTTCGGTGACCGCGGCTGGCTGGCCATCGCGCTGGTCATCTTCACCATCTGGCGTCCCAGCACCAGCATCTGGGCCTCCATCCTGTTCGGTGGCCTGTACATCCTGAACATCTACCTGCCCTCCGACGTGATGGCCGTGAAGGAGCTGTACAAGATGCTGCCCTACGTCATCACTCTGGTGGTGCTGATCATCGTGTCCCTGCGTAAAAAGCGGGAGGATCAGCCCCCTGCGTCCCTCGGTCTCTCCTACTTCCGCGAGGAACGCTGACCCCACACAAAAAAGAGTAGGCCGCTTGCGGCCTGCTCTTTTTTCCTACCCATTTACATCTTGTCAAGGAGGAACCGCCATGTCCACCCTGCTCATCCGGAACATTGCCCAGCTGGTCACCTGCGATGACGGTGACCGCATCCTGCAGAACGCCGACCTCTACTGCGAGGACGGCTTCATCAAGACCATCGGCTCCGGTCTGGACGTATCCGCCGACCGTGTCATCGACGGCAGCCACATGTTCTGCTACCCCGGCCTTGTCAACACCCATCACCACCTCTATCAGGTGTTCTCCCGCAACCTGCCCCAGGTCCAGAACATGGAGCTGTTCGACTGGCTGCGCACCCTGTACGAGATCTGGAAGAACCTGGACGCCGATGTCATCCGCCTGTCCAGCCTCACCGGCATGGGCGAGCTGATGAAGCACGGCTGTACCACCTGCTTCGACCATCACTATGTGTTCCCCGCCGGCAGCGGCGACCTGCTGGGCGCCCAGTTTGCCGCCGCCGACGAGCTGGGCATCCGCATGTACGCCAGCCGCGGCAGCATGGACCTCAGCAAAAAGGACGGCGGCCTGCCGCCGGACAGCGTGGTGCAGACCGTGGACGAGATCCTGCGCGACAGCATCCACGCCATCGAGACGTACCACGACGCCTCCTACGGCGCCATGCACCGCGTAGCGCTGGCCCCCTGTTCCCCCTTCTCCGTGTCCGCCGACCTCCTGCGCGAAAGCGCCATCCTGGCCCGCCAGTACGGCGTGCGGCTCCACACCCACCTGTGCGAAACGAAGGACGAGGAGAACTTCATGCTGGCCCGGGAGGGCGTCCGCCCGCTGGCCTACATGGAGCGGCTGGGCTGGCTCGGCAGCGATGTCTGGTTCGCCCACGGCATCCACTTCAACGACGAGGAGCTGCGCCTGCTGGCCCAGACCGGCACCGGCGTGGCCCACTGCCCCATCAGCAACATGAAGCTCGCCAGCGGCGTGGCCCGCATCCCGGAGATGCTGGCGCTGGGCGTGCCGGTGGGTCTGGCGGTGGACGGCTCCGCCTCCAACGACGGCTCCAGCCTGCTGGAGGAGCTGCGCGTGGCCTACCTGCTGCACCGCCTGACCTCCAGCCGCAAGGCCCCCACCGGCTACGACGTGCTGAAGATGGCCACCCGGGGCAGCGCCCGGCTGCTGGGCCGGAACGACATTGGCCAGCTCAGCGAGGGCAAGTGCGCCGACCTGTTCCTTATCGACGCCCGCCGGCTGGAGCTGGTGGGCTGCGGCTGCGACGCCGGCTCGGTGCTGGGCACCGTAGGCGTCCGCGGCCCCGTGGACTACACCGTGGTGCAGGGCCGCGTCACCGTGGAGCACGGCCGCCTCGTCACCGTGGACGAGGACGCGCTGGCCCGGGAGGCCGACGCCAGGTGCCGCGCCTACCTGGCCATGTAGCAAAAAGCAGGAGGGCCTCCCGCGGGAGGGCCTCCTGCTTTTTATATCTCATTCCAGCTCGCTGCGGTTGGCCGCCATGGTCTTGGCGAACAGCGACGCGCTGCTGGGCGGCGTGTATGTAATGGCGTTGGCCCCGGCCCGGATGGTGGCCAGGATGCTCTCCTCCGTGGGGCCGCCGGTGGCAATGATGGCCAGCTCCGGGTACTGCTCCCGCAGGGCCGCCACGATCTCCGGCGTCCGGGCTGCGCCGGACACGTTGATGATGTCCACCCCCGCGTCCAGATAGGGCTGGATGTCCGTTTTCTCCGAGATGACCGTGTACACCACCGGGATCTCCACGGCGTCCTTGATGTCGTGGATGGTCTCCAGCCCGATCTTGCTGTTGCACACCACGCCGTAGGCGCCCTGGTGCTCCACATACGCGGCCATGCTGGCCGACCGGATGCCGTTGGTCAGTCCGCCGCCCACGCCGCAGAACACCGGCACGTCCGACACGCCGATGATGGCCTGCGTGATGGCCGGCTGGGGCGTAAAGGGATATACGGCGATGATGGCATCGGCGTTGATATTCTTGATAATGGCCACGTCCGTGCTGAACACCAGCGACTTGATGCGGCGCCCGAACACCCGGATGCCGCTGCACTCGCTGATGCAGCGGGGCACTGACAGCGCGTGCTTGCGCAGGTTGCCCTCGTAGGCCGGTACATATTTTCTCACTCGTTTTCCTTTCCCGCTGTTGCATGCCTATTCTATCCGTATTATAATAGCATACGCGGAAAACTATGTAAATATTTCCTGTACTATTCTGAACAGTTCCTTAATACTGCCTGTTTTTCCGTACTTTTTCAGGAGGTGTATTTCATGCTTTCCATCGTGCAGGGCGATATCACCCAGTCCCACGCCGATGCCATCGTCAACGCCGCCAACACCTCCCTACTGGGCGGCAGCGGCGTGGACGGTGCCATCCACCGGGCCGCAGGGCCGCAGCTGCTGGCGGAGTGCCGCACCCTCCACGGCTGCGAGACGGGACAGGCCAAGCTCACCGCCGCCTACCGCCTGCCCTGTAAGTATGTCATCCACACACCCGGCCCCATCTGGCGGGGCGGCGGCCACGGTGAGGCGGCGCTGCTGGCCGCCTGCTACCGCAATTCCCTGACGCTGGCGGCGGCACACGGCTGCCGCAGCGTGGACTTCCCCTCCATCTCCACCGGCGTCTACGGCTACCCGGTGCTGCAGGCCGCCCATGTGGCGCTGAAGGCCATCATGGACTTCCTCCGGGACCACCCGGACATGGAGGTGCGCATGGTCTGCCATGGCGCGGACACCCTCCACGCCTATCAGGTGGTGTGGAACATGCTCTATCAGGACACAAAGCCCCACGAAGACTGACCCGGCACAGCATAAAAGGAGTCTCCGGCACAGCCGGAGACTCCTTTTTCTATCCGCGTTCTCAGATCCTGACCAGCTCGTACTCCCGGGTGCCGATGCCGATCTTCTCGCCGTGCTCCAGACAGCTGCGCCAGTCGGTGTCCGGATGAATGCGCTGGAAGTGGTCGTGCGCATGGACATGCTCCTCCCCGCCATCGGCGGCGGAGCCCCGCAGGGGCGTCTGGGCGTTGACCGCGTCCACGCAGGCCATGTCCAGCGCCACCGGGTCGAAGGAGGCGAACATGCCCACGTTGGGCACGATGGCCATGTCGTTCTCCGAACGGCAGTCACAGTTGGGGGACACGTCGATGACCAGCGAGATGTGGAAGCAGGGGCGGCCGTCCACCACCGCCTTGGTGTACTCGGCGATCTTCCGGTTCAGGTTGGTGGTGGTCTCGTCCCAGTTGATCTGCACCGCGTTCGTGGGGCAGACGGCGATGCAGCGGCCGCAGCCCACACATCTGTCGTGGTCGATGCTGGCCTTGCGGTCGGTGATGACCGGCGCGCCGTGGGCGCAGATCTTCCGGCACTGGCCGCAGCCGATGCACAGCTTCTGGTTAACGTGGGGCTTGCCGGCGTTGTGCTGCTCCATTTTGCCGGCGCGGCTGCCGCAGCCCATGCCGATGTTCTTCAGACAGCCGCCGAAGCCCGCCGTCTCGTGGCCCTTGAAGTGGGTCAGGGAGATGAACACATCGGCGTCCATGACAGCCCGGCCGATCTTGGCATTCTGCACATACTCGCCGCCGGCCACCGGCACCTCCACCTCGTCGTTGCCCTTCAGACCATCGGCGATGAGAATCTGACAGCCGGTGGTCATGGGGTTGAAGCCGTTGAGCATGGCGCTGTCCAGATGATCCAGCGCGTTCTTCCGCCCGCCCACATACAGGGTGTTGCAGTCCGTCAGGAAGGGCTTGCCGCCCCGCTCCTTCACGAAATCCGCCACGGTTCTGGCCCAGTTGGGCCGCAGGAACGCCAGATTCCCCGGCTCACCGAAATGCATTTTGATGGCCACATACTTTCCGTCGAAGTCGATGTCGCCCATACCAGCCGTTTTCATCAGCCGGGTCAGCTTCTGCTGCAAATTCTCATGATAGTCCGCCCGCAGGTCGGCAAAATACACCTTGGATGCCATATCGTGTCCTCGCTTTCGTAGTTTCGGTGCCCACAGTATAGCACATCCCGCCGGAATGTGCTATACTGTTTTTCACTGAAAAGGAGGTGCCGCCCGTGCGCGTTTTATCCCATACCGTCTCCGCCGCCGGGGATGGCCGCACTGTCAAGGAGCTGCTGCGGAACCTGTGGCACATCTCCGGCAGCCTCCTCAGCCGCCTGAAATTCCGGGACGCCATCACCGTCAACGGCGTGCCCGTCCCGGTGAACCGCATCCTCCGCGCCGGGGATATCCTCCGGGCGGACGTGTCCGACCTGCCCGGCGAAAATCCCCACATCCTGCCGGTGGACTACCCCCTGACCGTTCTCTACGAGGACGAGGATCTGCTGCTTCTGGACAAGCCCGCCGGCATCGCCATCCACCCCGCCGCTCTGACGGAGGAGACAGCCACCATCGCCGGGGCCGTGGCCCACTACCTGCGAAGCGACAGCTTCCACGCCGTGAACCGGCTGGACCGGGGCACCACCGGCGTCATGGCCGTGGCCAAGACCGGCTTCGTCCACGCCCGCTGCATGACCCTGCTCCACACCGACGGCTTTCAGCGGGACTACCGCGCCGTGTGCGACGGCCTGCCGCCCCGGCGGGAGGGGGACATCGACCTGCCCCTGGGCCGGGCGGAGGGCTCTCTGCTGAAGCGCTGTCCCGCCCCGGACGGGCAGGCAGCCCACACCCACTACGAGGTGCTGTCCACCGCCAATGGCCGCGCCCTGCTGCGGCTGACACCCACCACCGGCCGCACCCACCAGCTGCGGGTACACATGGCCGCCATCGGCTGCCCCCTCACCGGTGACTGGCTCTACGGCACGGAGGACAAATCTCTCATCGCCCGCCCCGCCCTCCACAGCTATCATCTGCGCCTGACGCACCCCGTCACCGGCGCCGTCATCGACGTCACCGCCCCGCTGCCGGAGGATATGCAGGCGCTGCTGCGCTGACTTCGACACTCCCCGACAAAAAAAGACCGGCTCCCGCCGGTCTTTTCTCTTACAGATCCACTTTTTCGTAGGCCTTTTCCGAGGCCCGGAACGTCAGCGCCGCGCCTCCCGCGTAAATGAGAATACTGCCGATGAGGATGGGCAGCTGCCGCAGCTGGGCGGCGCGGTCCAGATCGTCCAGCCACCCCAGCATCGGGAAGTGGGGCAGCGCCTCGCACACGAGCATCAGCACCGCCATGACGATGCACGCCTTCAGGTACGACACCCCCACCTTGTAGCCGCTCTTATAGAACGACGGCAGGAACACGGCGTTGAACACGGCATACAGCAGGAACCCGGCGGCCGCCAGCACCGCGTTGGGGTCCAGCCCCACCAGATTGTCCTTTCCCGGCTGCACATGCACCGCCAGCACCGAAAATGGCACCAGCAGCACCAGCGACAGCACCTCGATGAGCACCGTGAACAGACACCCGGCCTTCACCGTGTCCCGCTTGGGCACCGGCAGCAGCGCCGAGTAGTAGATGTCCTTCTGCTCCCGCATGTTCAGAAACGTGAAAAACAGCCCCAGCGTCACATAGAAGAAGATCACGGTATAGGGGTAGTTGGGGATCAGCACCATCACGCCGAACAGACAGAAAATGGGCGTCATGGGATGGCACACCAACCGGAACTGCTTATATAATAGCGCTGTCATCCAGCTCCCTCCTCTCCACGGCCACGATGATATCCTCCAGCGTCTCGCCCTTGTCCCGGAACCTCGCCTTGAAATCCTCCACGCCGCCGTCATACAGCATTTCGCCGTCCTTGATGAACGCGATATGGCTGGCGCACTTCTCCAGATCGGAGGTGATGTGGGTGGAGAACAGGATGCTCCTGCTGCCATCGGCCACGATGTGGCGGAACAGCTCCACCAGCTCATCCCGGGACACAGGGTCCAGCCCGCTGGTAGGCTCATCCAGGATCAGCAGCTCCGCGCTGTGACTCAGCGCCAGCGCGATCATGTACTTCACCTTCATGCCGCTGGACAGCTGATCCACCCGCTTGCTCTCGTCAATGGCGAACAGCTCCAGATAATGCCGGTACTTATCCTCGTCCCAGTTGCTGTAAAACCGCCGGGTCACATCGGTGATGACCCCCACCTTCTTCTTGGGGTAGAAGTCGATGCCGCCCAGTACCACGCCGATGCGCCGCCGGATGGCCGCCTCGTTGGCGGCGTAGTCCAGCCCGAAGGCCCGCACCGTACCGCTGTCCGGGTGTACCAGCCCCAGAACGGACTTCAGCGTGGTGCTCTTGCCCGCGCCGTTGCGCCCGATAAAGCCCACGATGGCCCCCTGGGGCACATCCAGCGACACATCCTTCAGCGTAAACGCGGGATACGTCTTGCGCAGTTCCCGCACCTCCAGCACATTCACGGCTCCTCCACCTCCTCATCGTCCTCCGGCAGGGCGTCAAACGCCTTGCGCAGGAATGGATTCAGCTTATCCGTTGTCTGCAAGGCGATGCCCTTCTTCTTATCCGCCAGCAGCACCAGCGTGTCCCCCGGCTCCAGTCCAAACATGGCCCTGGCCTCCTTGGGAATGACGATCTGCCCCTTGGGGCCGATCTTGACGCTGCTCATAAAATACCGCTCGTCCTTGCCCATATCACCGCTCCTCTCCGTATAACTGGTATAACTTTTCTTACTTTTGCCACTATACCACCCCTGTTCCCCGTTGTCAAGCCCCTGTTTCTGTGGTACAATACGGACAACGAACCGTAAAGGAGCACCACTATGGATCTCTGCGACCGCAACGACATACAGGCCCTGCTGGCGCGGCACGGCTTCCGCTTCGCCAAGTCTCTGGGCCAGAACTTCCTCATCGAAAGCTGGGTGGCGGAGGATATCGCCGCCGCCAGCGGCGCGGACGCCGGTACCGGCGTGGTGGAGGTCGGCCCCGGCATCGGCTCCCTCACCACCCAGCTGGCCCGCCGGGCGGGCCGGGTGGTGTCCGTGGAGCTGGACCGCCGCCTGTACCCCGTGCTGGCGGAGACGATGGCGGACTACCCCAACTTCACGCTGGTGGAGGGTGATGTGATGCAGCTGTCTCTGCCCGGACTGGTGCAGGAGCACCTCACCGGCCTGCGGCCCGTGCTGTGCGCCAACCTGCCCTACAACATCACCACCCCGTTCCTCACCGCCTGTGTGGAGGCCCGGTGCTTCGACAGCCTGACGGTGCTGATCCAGAAGGAGGTGGCCCAGCGCACCTGCGCCGCCCCCGGTACCGCCGACTACGGCGCGTTCACCCTGCTGATGCAGTATTACACCCAGCCGGAGCTGCTGTTCACCGTGCCCAACACCTGCTTTCTCCCGGCCCCCAAGGTGACATCCGCCGTCATCCGCTGTAAGACCCGCACCGCCCCGCCGGTGCAGGTACAGTCGGAGGCCGCCTTCTGGCGCACCGTCCGGGCCGGCTTCGCCCTGCGGCGGAAAACGCTGGTCAACAGCCTGCAGACCGGCTGGGAGCTGCCCAAGGACACCCTGACGGACATTGTCGCCGCCTGCGGCCTCTCCCCCACCGTCCGGGGTGAACGTCTGGGTCTGGCGGAGTACGCCCGGCTGTCCGATGCCCTGCTGGAGGCATCGAAATAGGTTCACATAACAAAACAGGAGGTGTGCCCGCGGCACACCTCCTGTTTTGTTATGCATTTACACCAGCCGCCGCCACCGCCGCGCCTGTAACGACCCGATGACAACGGGTACATCGGATTCCCCGGCAAAAGCCGCCGCCCACGGCGGCGTCAGCTCCATACCATCCACTTGGTTTACATAAATTATATCGCACAGTCCCTCGGCGCAGATGACCCGCGCCGCCATCTCCGGTGTGATGGCCGCTGACCACGGTGCCCCCGCCAGCCGTGCGTAGATGGCCGGCCGGTGGGCCGCCTGCCGGATGGGCTGTCCAAAGGCAGAGGCGCCCAGCACGCAGATGGTGCGCGTCCGCTCCGGCGGCAGCACCGGCTCCCATGTCTCGTGGGCCTTGGCGGGCAAACGCTTGGAGCCGTCCGCCTCCACCAGTACGAAGTCCGCCGCCTGCTGCCAGCCTCCGAAGGCCGGAGCCGTCAGCTTCCCCTCCGGCGTATAGCTGCCGGCGCAGGCCGCGCCATAGGCGGCCAGCGCCGCCGCCAGCTCCTCCGCCGTCCCGGCAAAGGGGTACTGCGCCGGCTTCATGATGTGGGTGGTGGTGGCCAGCAGCACCGTGCCCTGGGGCCGCAGCTCCTCCGCCAGCTCATACAGCAGGCTGGTCTTGCCGCCGCTGCCCATCACCGCTGTCACGCCCCGGTCAACGCCCAGCAGCTCCCACAGCTGTTCCATATCCGCACCCCCTTCTGCTCCCTGTACCGTCTGTTTTGCGCCATTATACCATGCCGAACACCGCCCTGCAACGGCAAAAGTGGGGCAAATTGTCAAAAACAGCGGTAAAACTTGACAAAAAAACCGGATGGTGCTATACTCCACGAGTATTGCTTATCGGTAACAAAAGTTACAAATTGTTTCAAATCATGCCGCCGCCCTGTTTAAGAACCGGGCCGGGCGGCCATACTGCGAGGTACTATGGAACGAATCGAAACTGCAGGCCGGCGTGTTGCCCCCAGGCACCACCGCCCCCGGCTGACCCCCGTCTCCGTGTGCCAGGCCATCCACGACGCCCCTTACCGTCTTGCGCGCCTTGTGCGCCGCGGCGTCCACGCCGTGGGCTACTGGGTGGCATGGACATGGGACGCGGTGGTCACCGATCAGAAACAAATGTATCACGACTTTCTGCGCTCCCGCTTTGTCCGGGGCTGCCGCGCCCTACTCCACGCACCGGTGCTGGTGGGCTTTGCCGCGGCGCTGCGGGACAACTGGCTGGTGCGCTTCACGGCCATGACCGCCCTGACGGCGGCCATCTTCGTGGGCGTCTCCCTGACCCCCGCCGCCCCCACGCTGGACGCCATCTGCGTCCTGGTCACCGGCTCCGGCCCCCAGGTGGTGTCGCAGGACACGGCGGAGCTGGACCGGGACTATCTGTCCCTGCGCCGCAGTCTGGGCGGCAGCCACACCATGCAGTATATCCTCCAGCCCGGCCGCACCGTCACCGTCCAACACAACGGCCGCACCGTCACCGCCGTCTCTCAGGGCGAGCGCCTGCCGGTCTTTCTGGACCGCTGCGGCATCCGGCTGGGCAGCGACGAGATGGTGGAGCTGGACCTCACCGGCAGCGAGCTGTCCCTCCGCATCAGCAGCTCCCTGACCTACCAGCATTTCGTGACGGTGGAGACGGACTACGCCGTGGAGCGCACCCCCGATCCCCTGATGGACAAGGGCACGGAGGTCGTCATCCGCAAGGGCGTCTCCGGCCACATCATCGAAACGTATGAGGACACGATGGTGCGGGGCGAGGTGGTGTCCACCCGCTATGTGGGCGCCAGCCACGACACCTCCCATGCCGAGCTGATCCGCTACGGCACCCGGGTCTACGAGGTGGCACGGGACGACACCATTGACCGCGTGGTGCCCAACGCAGACGGCGAGGGCGGCCTTCTCTACTTCAAGTCCGGCGACACCATGATCTACTCCAAGGTCATGGCCTGCAGCTCCACCGCCTATTACAGCGGCGGCGACGGCGGTGCCGCCTGGACCACGGCCGTGGGCGCCAGCGTGGGCATCGGCACCATCGCCGTGGACCCCACCGTCATCCCCTACTACACCAAAATGTTCATCCAGACCACCACCGGCAGCCGCGTCTACGGCATGGGCACGGCGCTGGACTGCGGCGGCGCCATCAAGGGCAACATCGTGGACCTGTGGTTCCCCACCTATGCGGACTGCCGCAGCTGGGGCCGCCGCGCCGTCACCGTGTATATCCTGGACAAGAAAGCATAACGGCCGGATATCCGCACCCTTACGCACGCAAAAAGCCCTGTATGTGTTCACAGCACATACAGGGCTTTTTTCACGTCCCGACGACCGCATTCTCCCGCAACGGACACTGCACCAGCAGACGCTCCGCCGCCGGCAGGTACTCCGCCAGTGTTTTCGCCTTGCGGATGGCCTTCAGCTCCCGCTCCGCGCCGTCAAAGCTGCCGCCCAGCCAGTTCCACAGCTCCCGCATCCGGTGCAGCACCGGCGTATCCCCGGACAGCCGCTGCCGGTAGTCCGCCAGCAGCCGGTGATGGAACGCCGTCAGCTCCTGGCGGGAGGCGGCTCCGCCGCCCCGCAGCTTCCGTCCCAGCGCCGGGTCGGCGATAAGCCCCCGGCCCACCATCACCGCCTGCACCTGCGGGTACTCACGGCAGAACGCGGTCACATCCGCCGCCGTGAACAGGTCGCCGTTGTACACCGGCGCCTCCTGCCGCCGTGCCAGCGCCGCGTCAAAGGCGTCCCGGTGCACCGGCCCCCGGTAGAACTCCTTCTGCACACGGGGGTGGACGATCAACTCCGAGATCGGGTACTTCTCATAGATATCCAGCAGCCGCTGCCACTCCGCCGGGTCGCTCCTCCCGATGCGGGTCTTGACAGACACCCGCATGTCCGGCAGCGCCGCGAATATCTCGTCCAGACACCGCTCCAGCTCCTCCGGATAGGTCAGCAGCCCCGCCCCTTTGTGCTTGGCGGTGACGGTCCCGGAGGGGCATCCCAGATTGAAGTTCACCTCCCGGTATCCCATGGCGTACAGCTCCCGGGCCGCCCACACGAAATATTCGCCCCGGTTGGTCAGCAGCTGGGGCACCGTGTCCCGCTCCCCCTGCGTCACCTCGTCCAGCTCCTTCCGCTGGAACGTCAGGTTCCCGTTGGGGGACAGGAACGGCGTGAAGTACTTGTCCACCCCGCCGAAGATCTCCCGCTGGGCCCCGCGCCAGATGCAGGTGGTCAGCCCCTCCATGGGCGCGGCGTATAGCTTTATGTCAACCATCATATCCCTCCTCCAGCAGCCGCTCCAGCGTCATGTCCCGCACCGGTGCATAGTCATATCCCGCCAGCGCCGGCAGCATCTCCCCCACCTGCTGCGGCGCGGCCAGCAGCGCCAGCTTTCTCGCCCGTGTCAGGGTCTTGAAGGCGTACTCCAGCCGGGCCGCCTCTGTCCTGCCGCCGCAGCCCCACAGCCCCGCCAGCGCCTGCGGCGGATGGGCGCGGGTATACTTTGCCCCCTTCCCCGCAGCATGCAGCACCATGCGGCGGCGCAGATCGTTGGTCATGCCGGTATACAAACTGCCGTCCCGGCACACCAGCACATAGACGTAATACACCGGCGCCGCCCCCTTTCTTCCCCCATCATACCCGATATTTCTTGCATTGGCAACCTCCGTATGATAAGATATGATGTTGGAAAGCGAGGGATACTATGACCCTTTTTGACTACTACCTGCAATACATGACCGAGGTGTGGGTGGGCAAGTGCCCCGCCCCGGAGGGCATCACCCTGCCGGACAGCGGCGATGAGAACGCCCGCATCCAGGCGCTGGGCCAGCAGCTGCAGGCCATGGGCATGGCCGATTTCGTCCGTGCCTGCGCCGCTCAGGACGGCACCGTCCTGCCGGAGGAGCTGTTCACCGCCGAGAACAGCGATCTGGGCGGTCTTCAGTTTTTCCTGCAGGGCGCGGAGACGCCGGAAGCCGCACCGGAGCGGCCCGCAACTCCCGATCCCGACGCCAATAAGCACGCCTTCGAGGTGTTTCTGGACTGCATTGCCATGGACGACGGCCTGGTGCAGTATCTCATCGACGTGCTGAAGCGCATGGACCGCAAGGAGTTCTTCAAGCTCAGCCAGATCACCACCAAGCTGGACCTGGACCCGGAGGAGTTCCTCTACTGGCTGGGCCGCCGGGAGCTGTACGCTGACGAGGAAGAGCAGGCCTGCGCCGCCATGATGGACCACGCCCTGCTGCGTCTGGCGGAGGAGGGACGGCTGGACGTGGTGGCCGCCCTGCTCAGCGGCGACCAAAAGACCTTCGAGGCCCTGCGCTGCGAGGCTCCGGAGCTGGTCCACGCCCCTATGGCCACCTACGACTGGTACGCCCGGAACTATCTGGACCGGGACTACCCCATCCGTCTCATCATGCGCCTGAACGGCGTCAAATTCCCCCAATGAGGTACACCGTATGAACGAACAGTACAAAGCGCTTGGCGTCAGTGACGCCGTGCTCACCTTCGGCGAGAAGGTCCTCGCCGGTCTGAAGGCCCGCTTCGCGGACATCGACGCCATTGCCGAGGCCAACCAGCTGAAGGTCATCGCCGCCATGCAGAAGAACCGGCTGGCCGCCAACCACTTCAACCTCTCCTCCGGCTACGGCTACGACGACGAGGGCCGCGACAATCTGGAGCGGGTCTATGCCGACTGCTTCGGCACCGAGGCGGCGCTGGTGCGCCCCCAGATCACCTGCGGCACCCACGCGCTGGCGCTGGCGCTGGGCGCCAACCTGCTGCCCGGCGATGAGCTGCTCAGCCCCGTGGGCGGCCCCTACGACACGCTGGAGGAGGTCATCGGCATCCGCCCCTCCGCCGGCTCCCTCAAGGAGTACGGCGTCTCCTACCGGCAGGTGGACCTGCTGCCCGGCGGTGCCTTCGACTATGACGGCATCCGCGCCGCCATCGGTCCCAAAACAAAGCTCATCACCATCCAGCGCTCCAAGGGCTATGCCACCCGCCCCAGCTTCTCCGTGGACCAGATCGGCCAGCTCATCGCCTTCTGCAAACAGTGCAAGCCGGATGTCATCTGCATGGTGGACAACTGCTACGGCGAGTTCACCGAGCTGCGGGAGCCGTCCAACGTGGGCGCGGACATGATCGTGGGCAGTCTCATCAAGAACCCCGGCGGCGGTCTGGCCCCCACCGGCGGCTATGTCTGCGGCCGGGCCGATCTTATCGACCGCTGCGCCCGCCGTCTGTCCGCCCCCGGCCTGGGCCGGGAGGTAGGCGCCAATCTGGGCCTGCTGACCCAGCTGTATCAGGGCTTTTTCCTCTCCCCCACCGTGACGGCCTCCGCCGTGAAGGGTGCGGTATTCGCCGCCGCCTGCTATGAAAAGCTGGGCTTCCGCGTGGTACCCGCCGCCGACGAGACCCGCCACGACATCATTCAGGCCGTGGAGCTGGGCAGCCGGGAGGGCATGGTGGCCTTCTGCAAGGGCATCCAGTCCGCCGCCCCGGTAGACAGCTACGTGACCCCGGAGCCTTGGGCCATGCCCGGCTACGACAGCGAGGTCATCATGGCCGCCGGCGCCTTCGTGCAGGGCAGCTCCATCGAGCTTTCCGCCGACGGCCCCATCCGCCCGCCCTACGCCGTGTACTTCCAGGGCGGCCTGACGTGGTATCACGCCAAGCTGGGCATCCTGATGAGCCTGCAGAAGATGCTGGAGGCCGGTCTCATCTCACTCTAATTATGTAAACTTGCAGAGGTATCTATGCTTCTCCCTAACCACCCTTTTCGACGGCGTCCGCCACCCGCTGTATTCTCCCGAAATATAAATCTTATGTAAACTAAAAAGGAGAATATTATGTGGTTTTGGTTTTCCCTCATCGCTCTGATCTGCTGGAGCGGCTCTGACCTGTTCAGCAAGATCGGCTGTCAGGACGCGGACGATAAGTACAGCCATCTCAAGATGGTCATGGCCGTGGGCCTTGTGATGGGCCTCCACGCAGCCTACGAAATTTTCATCAACGGCACGGAGATCAACGGCAGCATCATCCTCACCTACCTGCCGGTGTCCCTGCTGTACATCAGCTCCATGACCATCGGCTACATCGGCCTCAGGTACATCGAGCTGTCCATCTCCTCCCCCATCTGCAACTCCTCCGGCGCGCTGGTGGCGGTGCTGGCGCTGGCCACCGGCGGTCTGGGCGATCTGGTACCCGCCCAGCTGGTCGCCACGGCGCTGGTCTGCGTGGGCGTCATCGGCCTCGGCATCGTGGAGGCCCGGGAGGACGACGACCTGCGGGCCGCCCGGCAGGAGGCCAGCAACCATCGCTACGCCAAGTCCGTGCTGGCCCTGGCGCTGCCGGTGGTCTACTGTCTGCTGGACGCGCTGGGTACCTTCGCCGACAGCCGCGTGCTGGAGACGCTGAACGAGGACAGCGCCAACTGCGCCTATGAGCTGACGTTCCTGCTGGCTGCCATCGTGTGCTTCATCTATGTGGTGCTCATCAAAAAGAGTAAGCTCGTCCCCAAGCGGGAGGGTCCCAAGTACGTGGGCGCCATCTGCGAGACAGCCGGTCAGTTCGCCTACATCTACGCGCTGGCGGACACGGCCCATGTGGCGCTGGCCGCCCCCATCATCTCCGCCTACTGCGTGGCCTCCGTGCTGTGGAGCCGCCTGTTCCTCAAGGAGAAGCTGAGCTGGAAGCACTACGCCATGATCGCGCTGGTGGTGGCCGGCATCGTCATCCTCGGCCTGTACGACGCATAAAACGCCCCTCCGGCCAGACCGACAGCAGTCCCCGGCTCCGCCGGGGGCTGCTTCTGTATGCGAAAAGAGGAGACGCTCGGCGTCTCCTCTCTTTTATGTCCGTTCTTACCGTCCGGTCATGACGGTCATGACCTCCAGTTCCTCCGGGTTCAGGGTCTTTTTCATGGCAAGGCCCTCGTCGATGTCCACATTGACGATCTGCTCGCCGCTGGCACAGATGATGCGGTTGGTCTGGCCCTCCGCCAGCAGCTGCACCGCCTCGTAGCCCATGCGGGTGGCCATAACACGGTCCTTGGCGCTGGCGTTGCCGCCCCGCTGGATGTGGCCCAGGATGGTGACGCGGGGATCCAGCCCCAGCTTCTCCCGGATCTCCTCGCCCACAGCGATGCCGCTGGCCGCGCCCTCGGCCACCACGATCATAAAGTTGGTCTTGCCGCTGAGCCGCGCCCGGCGGATCTTCTCGGCCACATGCAGGTCGAAGTCATACTCCCGCTCCGGCACCAGCACCGCCGTGGCGCCCACGGCCACGCCCACATACAGCGCCAGATACCCGGCCCGGTGGCCCATGACCTCCACCACGGAGCAGCGCTCGTGGGACTGCATGGTGTCCCGCAGCCGGTCGATGCACTCCACCGCCGTGTTGGCGGCGGTATCAAAGCCGATGGTGTAGTCGGTGCAAACGATGTCGTTGTCTATGGTGCCGGGGATACCCACCACGGAGATGCCGAATTTGGACAGATCCTGCGCGCCCCGGAACGTGCCGTCGCCGCCGATGGCCACCAGGCCGTCCAGCCCCAGCAGCTTGCAGGTGTTGGCCGCCTTCTGCTGGCCCTCCTTGGTGCGGAACTCGTCGCACCGGGCGCTGTACAGAATGGTACCGCCCCGGTTGATGATGCGGCTGACGCTGGAATTGTCCATCTCCATAAAGTCACCGGCGATCAGGCCGGCATAGCCCCGGCGGATGCCCACGCACTCGATGCCCCGGGCCAACGCACTGCGCACCACTGCGCGGATGCAGGCGTTCATGCCCGGCGCGTCGCCGCCGCTGGTCAGTACGCCGATACGCTTGACTGCATTGTTCATAAGTCCTCTACCTCTTTCCTCCGGCGGCGCGTCCCGCAGGCCTGCGCCCCCATGGTTTCTTCACGCCATATTGTACCATACGTTCGGTCTGTTTGCAACAAGCATTTGCGAAAACTTCTTGGACAAACCCGCATTTTTGTGGTATGCTGTTGCCGGAAGCGGACTCCGGCATCCCCGCCTTCCCGCTCCCGCTTATCTTTCCGGAAAGGATGAGTCTCCATGCACCCTCAGTTTGCCGAATTTACGCCCCGCTGGTTCAAGCGGGCCTTTGTCTACACCGGCTCCATCGGTGAGTTCCGCTACCGCTTCAAGACCGACAAGGACGCCGGGCTGCTCCACGCCGCCGTCTACTCCCAGCTGTGCTACGAGCTGGCCCGGGACATCGAGGAGCAGGACTTTCCCTGGGACGACGACGGCGTGAAGCAGCTGCAAAGCTGGCTCCAGAGCCGCTACGAGGCCTATTGCGCCGCCAATCCCTGACGGATGCCTTATAAAATATGAAAACCGGACGCAGACAAGAGTCTGCGTCCGGTTTTATGCTTTACTCCGCCAGTGTCCCGTCGATGTTGACCACCTGCACCGTCAGGGGGATGTCCTTCTCGCAGGCGGTCAGCGCCGTTTTCACCGCGTGCTCCAGCCCGCCGCAGCAGGGCACCTCCATCCGCAGCAGCGTCACGGAGCGGATATCGTTCTCCCGGAGGATGGCGGTGAGCTTCTCGCTGTAATCCACCATATCCAGCTTGGGACAGCCAATGAGCAGCGTCCGCCCCGCCAGGAACCGGCGGTGGAATTCGCCGTAGGTATAGGCGGTGCAGTCGGCGGCGATCAGCAGGTGGCGGCCCGCGAAGGCGGGGCCGTTCACCGGCGCCAGCCTGATCTGCACCGGCCAGTTGGTGAGCTGGCCGGTCACAGCCTCGCCCGCTGCCGCCGGGGCCTTTGCCGCCATCTGGCGGATGCGGCTGCCGGGACAGCCGGTGTGTCCGGCGCCTGCTGCGGCTCTGGCGGCCTGGGACGCCTTCACCGCCGCCTCGTCGTAGGCCGGGGCCTCCCGCTCCTCAAAGGTGATGGCGCCGGTGGGACAGGACGGCAGACAGTCGCCCAGCCCGTCGCAGTAATGCTCCCGCATCAGCTTTGCTTTGCCGTTCACCAGATCAATGGCGCCCTCGTGGCAAGCGTGGACACAGCGGCCGCAGCCATTGCACTTTTCCTCGTCGATATGAATGATCTTTCGGATCATGTGATCCCTCCTGTTCTGTTTGACAGCGCCAGTATACCGCACCGCCGCCTGTCGCTCTGTTGCATTTGCGACAATCACAGCCGGGAGTTTCTGGCAGTTTTTACGCCGGAAAAAATTTCATGATATGCTTCATGTTGAACTACATCATGAAGCATATCATGAATTTGTTATTTCAGGTCCGGAAATTCTTTGCGGTCAGCGGTCCCGCCACGCACCCCGGGTCAGCAGCGCCAGCATGGGCATCAGCTCCAGACGGCCCGTCAGCATCTCCAGCGACAGGGCGATCTTGCTCACGGGGGACAAAATGGAAAAGTTTTCCATCGGCCCCAGAATGCCCAGGCCAGGCCCCACGTTGCTGATGCAGGTCAGGGAGGCGGCAAAGGACTCCTGGAAGCCGTAGTTGTCCCAGCTGACCACCAGCGCCCCGGCCAGCAGCACCACCATATAGGCCATGATATAGGCTCCCGTGGACGACACCACCCGCTCCTCCACGGGCTGTCCGTCCACCTTGATGACGCTGACGTGGTTGGGATGCACCATCCGCTTCAACTCACGCACCAGCGATTTCCACAGGATCAGCACACGGGACAGCTTCATGCCGCCGGAGGTGGAGCCGGCGCAGCCGCCGGTGAACATCAGCACCAGCAGCGCCATGCGGCAGAACGTGGGCCACAGGGCGAAGTCCACCGTGGCAAAGCCGGTGGTGGTGATGATGGTCACGGTCTGGAACGCCGCATCCGTGATGGATTCGCCCAGCGGCACCCCGGCCTGCACCCGCAGGTTCAGGCAGATCAGCAGCGTGACGCCCACCACGATGGCCAGATAGACCCGCAGCTCCTCGCTGCGCAGGGCGGCGCGGAGACGGCCGGTGACGGCCAGGAACAGCAGGGAAAAATTGACGCCGGCCAGAAACGAAAACACCGTCACGATCCACATCACCGCCGGACTGGCCCCGTTCAGCGATGTATTGTTGATGGAAAAACCGCCGGTGGCCATGGTGGTGAAGGCGTGGTTCACAGCGGAGAACCAGGTGGCACCCGCCAGGCGCAGGCAGACCATCTCCAGCACCGTCAGCGCCACATAGATGGCGTAGAGGATCTTAGCGGTGCTGCCCACCTTGGGCACCAGCTTGGACTTGATGGGGCCGGGGCTTTCCGCCCGCATCAGGTACACCGCGCCGTCCCCCAGCTTGGGCATCAGCGCCAGGAACAGCACCAGCACGCCCATGCCGCCCATCCACTGGGTCAGCGAGCGCCACAGCAGGACGCTGCGGGACAGGTGCTCCACCTCCGGGAACACCGTGGAGCCGGTGGTGGTCAGGCCGGACACCGTTTCAAATACCGCGTCCACATACGCGGTGAGCGCGCCGGTGAACACATAGGGCAGCGCGCCGGTAAGGGACAGGGCGATCCAGCCCAGTGCCACGGCCATGAAGCCGTCGCGGCTGTGCATCTGCGCCTTTTTCACCGGCACCAGGTGCAGCGCCGAGCCCAGCAGGATGCACAGCACAGCCGTGCCGAAAAAAGGCAGCCACGCCTCGCCGTACAGCACCGATGCCGCCAGCGGCAGCAGCAGGAAGCCGGCCTCCACCCACAGCACATAGCTGGTGGTATTTGCGATCAGACGAAAGTTCATGTCGATACCTCAAATGTGCCGCGGTGCCCGCGGCAAAAGCAGGCACCCCCGGTCTGGCCGCGCAGCCGGCGGGGATGCCCTCTCTGATATAACCGGATTATATATCCCCCGGGCGGCACTGTCAAGCGTCAGGGCCGTCCGGCCCCGGCAGGCGCGGCGGACCGGGGCCCGACTCAGCGGAGAGTGAGCAGACTGCCGCGGGCCGCGGATGGCGGCCGGAACGGCTGCGAAAAAACCTCCTCGGAGTAAAAAGTTTCGTCAGAATATCGCTTTTTATACTTCTTTACAGGAGTATGTTAAAATTTTTTCATGTAGTAAGCGGCACTTTTTTGAGAATTTTCCCTCGCTTTGACAACTTTTTAATTTTGATTGACTTTTTTCGCTTTTTGTGGCATTCTTTTCTCAACCTAAACTCTGTTCTGTACCGGCCGGACGGGTGTCCGCGCGGCGCAGACGAAAGGAGGGATCTGCCTTGAGCAGACTTGATATCAAGAGCCCCAGCCGCGCACAGACAGTGGTGGATAACCTCTACCGTGACGTGGAGCGCCGTATCGCCGCCAGTCCCCCGGGCCTATGTCCCGTGGATATGTCGCTGGCTTTCCTGACACTGTGCCACGCCCAGTCCTGCGGCAAGTGCGTGCCCTGCCGCATCGGTCTGGGGCAGCTGAGCAAGCTGATCGAGACGGTGCTGGACGGCACCGCCGACATGAGCACCATCGACATCATCGAGAAAACCGCCCGCACCGTCGTGAACACCGCCGACTGCGCCATCGGACGGGACGCGGCGCGGCTGGTGCTGGACGGTCTGGACGGTTTCCGGGACGACTACGAGGAGCACATCCAGCACCACCGGTGTCTGGCCGGTCTGCAGCTGCCCGTGCCCTGCGTGGCGCTGTGTCCCGCCGGCGTGGACGTGCCGGGCTACATGGCGCTGGTGGGCGAGGGACGCTGCGCCGACGCCGTGCGCCTGATCCGCAAGGACAACCCCTTCCCCACCGCCTGTGCCTATATCTGCGAGCACCCCTGCGAGGCGCGGTGCCGCCGGAACATGATCGACGACGCCATCAACATCCGGGGTCTGAAGCGTTACGCCGTGGACCACGCCGGGGACGTGCCCCAGCCGGCCTGCGCGCCGCCCACCGGCAAGAAGGTGGCCATCATCGGCGGCGGCCCCAGCGGCCTGAGCTGCGCCTACTATCTGGCGCTGATGGGCCACAAGGTCACGGTGTTCGAGGAGCGGGAGAAGCTGGGCGGCATGCTGCGCTACGGCATCCCCAGCTACCGGTTCCCCCGGCACCTGCTGGACGCGGAGATCGCCTCCATCCTGTCGCTGGGCATCGAGGCCCACACCGGCGTCACCGTGGGCACCGACATGTGGGTGGAGGAGCTGCAGAAGGAATACGACTGCCTGTACATCGCCATCGGCGCCCACCAGGACAAGAAGGTGGGCATCCCCGGTGAGGACAGCAAGAACGTGATGTCCGCCGTGGAGATGCTGCGCTCCATCGGCGACGACGTGATGCCCGACTTCACCGGCAAGCAGGTGGTGGTCATCGGCGGCGGCAACGTGGCCATGGACGTGACCCGCAGCTCCATCCGGCTGGGCGCGGACAAGGTGACGTGCGTGTACCGCCGCCGCATCGAGGATATGACGGCGCTGCCCGACGAGGTCACCGGCGCGCTGGCCGAGGGCGCGGAGATCGAGGCGCTGATGGCGCCCGTCCGCATCGAGGCCGACGAAAACGGCTGCGCCGCCGCGCTGTGGGTGCAGCCCCAGATCATCGGCGAGGCCGACAAGTCCGGGCGGCCCCGGCCCAACAAGGCCGACCTGCCGGAGAAGCGCATCCCCGCGGACATCATCGTGGTGGCCATCGGACAGGGCATCGAGATCCAGGGCTTCGAGCAGGCCGGCGTGCCCATCAAGCGGGGCGTGTTCGTGGCGGGCCTGTCCGGACAGGTGGGCGACATGGACAACCTGTTCGCCGGCGGCGACTGCGTCACCGGCCCGGCCACGGCGATCCGCGCCATTGCCGCCGGCAAGGTGGCGGCGGCCAACATCGACGTGCATCTGGGCTTCCAGCACGAGATCGAGGTGGATGTGGACATCCCGTCCCCGCGGCTGAACAACCGCGGCCCCCACGGGCGCATCAACACCACCGAGCGGGAGGCCTGCGAGCGCCGGTGCGACTTTGAGGACATTGAATGCGGCCTGACGGAGGAGGGCGCCTGCACCGAGGCGTCCCGCTGCCTGCGCTGCGACCACTTCGGCTACGGTATTTTCAGAGGAGGGAGGAACGTCAAATGGTAACGCTGAGCATCGACGGACGCACCGTCACGGTGCCTGAGGGCACCACCATTCTGGAGGCGGCCCGCTCCATACATATCGACATCCCCACTCTGTGCTATCTGAAGGACATCAACGAGATCGGCGCGTGCCGCATCTGCATGGTGGAGGTGGAGGGACAGCCCCGGCTGGTCCCCGCCTGCGACAACGTGGTGGACGAGGGCATGGCCGTTCACACCAACTCCCCCCGTGTGCGGGAGGCGCGGCGCGTGAACCTGCGGCTGCTGCTGAGCCAGCACGACACCAAGTGTACCAAGTGCACCCGCAGCGGCAACTGCAAGCTCCAGCAGCTGACCAACGACTACAACCTGCTGGGCGAGCACTATATTGACGACCTGCGCAATATCCCCGACGACTTCTCCAACCCCGTGGTGCGCATCGAGAACCGGTGTGTCAAGTGCATGCGCTGCATCCAGATCTGCGACAAGGTGCAGACCATGGGTATCTGGGATCTGATGGGCACCGGCTCCCACACCACCGTGGGCGTGGCCCGCACCCGCACCCTGGGCGAGAGCGACTGCACGTTCTGCGGTCAGTGCGTCACCCACTGTCCCGTGGGCGGTCTGCAGGAGCACGACGACACCGGCAAGGTGTTCGACGCGCTGGCGGACCCGGAGCGCATCACCGTGGTGCAGATGGCGCCCGCCGTCCGGGCGGCCTGGGCGGAGTACTTCCACCTGGATCCAAAGTACGCCACGGCGGAGCGAATGGTGACGGCCCTGAAAACCATGGGCTTCGACTATGTGTTCGACACCAACTTCGCCGCCGACCTGACCATCATGGAGGAGGGCAGCGAGTTCCTGGAGCGCTTTACCCACCGGAACAAGTACCATTGGCCCATGTTCACCAGCTGCTGTCCCGGCTGGGTGCGGTTCGTCAAGAGCCAGTTCCCCGCCTATATCGGCAATCTGTCCACCGCCAAGAGCCCCCAGCAGATGTTCGGCGCCGTGGTGAAAAGCTACTTCGCCGACCAGCTGAACGTGGACCCCAAGAAGCTGTTCGTGGTATCCATCATGCCCTGCACCGCCAAGAAGGCGGAGGCGGCGCTGCCCACCATGAAGGACGCCGAGGGCGACCGGGACGTGGACGTGGTGCTGACCACCCGCGAGATCGTCCGGATGTTCCGGGGCGAGCAGATCAACCCCGCCGTTCTGCCGGAGACGCCCTTCGACAGCCCGCTGGGCACCGGCACCGGCGCAGCCGTGGTGTTCGGCGCCACCGGCGGCGTCATGGACGCGGCGCTGCGCAGCGCCTACTACATGGTGACGGGCAAGAATCCCGATCCCGATGCCTTCCACGCCGTCCGCGGTCTGGACAGCTGGAAGGAGGCGGTGTTTACCATCCCCGGCGCTGGCGATGTGCGGGTGGCGGTGGTCAGCAGTCTGGGCGCCACCCGGAAGCTGATGAACGCCATCGACGCCGGTGAGGTGAACTACGACTTTGTGGAGGTCATGGCATGCCCCGGCGGCTGCGCCGGCGGCGGCGGTCAGCCCATCCACGACGGCGTGGAGATGGCGGCGCGGCGCGGCGGCGTGCTGTGGCGCATCGACCGGAACGCGAAGCTCCGGTTCTCCCACGAGAACGCCGACGTGCAGGCGCTGTACAAGGACTACCTGCGCCAGCCTCTGGGTCACAAGGCCCACACGCTGCTGCACACCGACCACTTCGGCTGGAAGATGCCCAGCGGACACTGATATAAAAAAAGACATCCCGCGCACAGCGCGGGATGTCTTTTTTTATGGAGGTCAGCGCTTCAGCGCCTTGCGGATCACCGGGGCGATGGTGACGGCGATGACGCCGCCGATGGCCGCCGTCACCAGCTGGGGCCAGGAGAAGGACGCGGACATGGTGGCCGCTGCCGCCTCCGGCAGGTTCAGCGAGGGGATGGCCACCTTGGTCACCAGCAGGAACAGCACCACAAACTTGCAAACTGCCGCCGCGGCCACCGCCAGATAGCTCCGCAGGCCCAGGGGCTTGCCGCCGGCGATGAAGTGGAGCAGCAGCACCAGCACCAGATTACCCACGGCGATAAAGGGCACGATCACCAGCTTGGCGGGGCCTACGCCCACCAGAAAGGCGCAGAACGGGCTGGCAATGGCCACCACCGCGCCGCACCAGACGCCGCCCACCAGCGTGGACACGCCCAGCACCAGGTTGACGCAGGAGCCGGTGACAAACTGGCCCAGGGGCTTGGTGACCCACTGCAGCGCCACCAGCAGGGCGATCATCACCGCCGTTTCGGCGATCCAGAACGTTTTATTTTTCATTGAAAGCACTTCCTTTTTGTTTTTCTCTATGATATCATGTCCCCCAGAGAATCACGTTGCCACAGCAACGAAAAAGGAGGCGCGGCATGGACATTGATACGGCGCTGCTGCGGCAGACGGCTCTGTTTCAGGGCATGGAGGATGGCGAGATCCGGCGGCTGCTGGCGTGTCTGCACTGTCCGGTGCGGCGGTACGGCCGGGGCGAATTTCTGTGGCACGCGGGGGACGCGGTGCCCATGGCGGGCATCGTGCTGGCCGGGTGCGTGGACGCGGTGCAGTACGGCGAGGACGGCGGGGCGGTGCTGACGGCCCGGCAGGAAAAGGGCGGCGTGTTCGGCGACCTGCTGATGGCGGCGGGACAGGCCAGACCCCTGTCGCTGGTGGCCTCCGCCGAGGGGGCGGAGGTGCTGTTTCTCCCACTGGAGGGCATTCTGTCCGACTGTGGGCGGGGCTGCGCGTGCCATGTCGCGCTGCGGCGGAACCTGCTGGCGGAGACGGCCAGCAAATTCTGGCAGCTGCGGCAGCGGGTGGCCTATCTGACGGAGCCGCAGCTGCGGCGGCGCATCCTGCTGTTCCTCCGGGATCGGCGGGAGGAGGCGGGCAGCGACTATTTCCGCCTGCCCTACTCCCGGCAGGAGATGGCGGAGGTGCTGGGCGTCAACCGCAGCGCCCTGTCCCGGGAGCTGGGGCGGATGCAGCGGGAGGGACTGCTGGAGTTCTACCGCAGCAGTTTCCGGCTCCGGGAGCCGGGCGGACGATGACAGGAAAAAACAACGCTCCGCGCGGCTGCGCGGAGCGTTGTTTTTGCTTACTGGAAAAGGCCAACGCCCAGAATGACGGCGCCCAGCACCACCAGCACCACGCCGGTGGCGCGGTTCAGCGTTCTGGGGGAGGCGCGGTTGGCGAACACGGCGGCGATACGCGCCCAGACCAGCGTGAACACCACGCACAGGCTCCAGACCACCCAGTCCGGCGTGCCGCCGATGACGAAGTGGGATACCGCGCCGGTGAGGGCGGTGAACGTCATGATAAACACGCTGGTGCCCACCGCCGTTTTCAGCTCATAGCCCAGCACGCTGGTGAGGATCAGCAGCATCATCATGCCGCCGCCGGCACCGATGAAGCCGCAGATAAAGCCGATGAGCGTGCCGCAGGCCAGCGACTGGAACACCCGCTTTTTCGGCGATACGCCCAGCATGGCCTCTCTGGTGGTCATCACCGGGCGGACGATGAACTTGATGCCCAGCAGGAACGTCATGAACACCGAGAAATTGCCCATGGTGCGGGAGGGCACCAGACTGGCGATATAGCTGCCCACCACGGTGAATGCCAGCACGCTGGCCATCATGATGAGGCCGTTTTTCACGTCCAGATTCTTATTTTTATGGTAGGTATAGGCCGAGACGGCGCTAGCCAGCACGTCCGAGGAAAGGGCGATGCCCACCGCCATGTAGGGGTCCATATCCAGAAACGTGATGAGCATGGGGCTGATGACCGCCGCGGCGCTCATGCCGGCAAAGCCGGTGCCCAGTCCCGCGCCCATACCGGCGAAAAATGTCACCAGAAGTGTGATCAGAAATTGCTGCATAGCGTGTTTTCCTCCATCCGTTCCGCCGCACCGTACAGCGGATGCTCTACCCTACCACAGCGGGCGCGGACTGTCAAGTGCGGGCGAAAAAAGTCCCTCCGCGCGGTCTGCGCGGAGGGACTTCGGAACGGGATCGCTTACACCTCGCCGGCCTTGACGCGGTCGAACTCGCTGTCCATGTCGGCGTTGGGCTTCTGGGTCAGCAGGGACACCACCACGATGACCAGGGCGCTGAACAGGAAGGCGGGCAGCAGCTCATACAGGCCGAACACGCCGCCCAGCGGCTTCAGCACGCCGCGCCAGAAGAACACCATGGCGCCGCCGGCCACCATACCGGCGATGGCACCGGCCCGGGTAGTGCGCTTCCAGAACAGGGAGAACAGCATCAGGGGGCCGAAGGCCGCGCCGAAGCCCGCCCACGCAAAGGCGGTGATGCCGAAGATGGTGGAGTTGGAGTTCCACGCGATGGCCATGGCCACCAGCGTAATGAGCATCAGGGTGATGCGGGAGCACCACATGACCTGCTTCTCCGTGGCGTCCTTCTTCACGATGCCGCGGTAGATGTTCTGGCTGACGGCGCTGGCGGTGATGAGCAGATAGGAGTCGGAGGACGAGATAGCCGCCGCCAGCACGCCGGCGCAGGCAAAGCCCGCCAGCACGGGAGGCAGGAACATAATGGCCGCGTCCACGAAGATGTTCTCGGCATCGCCGTTGGACAGGTAGTCCAGCCCCACGATGCTGCGGCCCACGATGCCGATGAACACGGCGGCCGCCATGGAGATGACCACCCATACGATGGCCACGCGGCGGGAGAGCTTCAGCTCCTTTTCAGAGCGGATGCCCATGAACCGCAGCAGCACCTGAGGCATGCCGAAGTAGCCGAGGCCCCAGGCAAGGCAGGAGACAATGGACAGCACGCCGTAGGGTCTGGCGGCGCCGAACACGTCCACCTCCGTGGTGGAGGGGGTGGCGGACTGGACCAGAGAGAAGAAGCCGTCGATTCCCTCGGCATTCTGGATGGCCGCGGACATGCCGCCGGCAGCGCCCACGGAGATGATGAGGATCAGCACCAGCACCGTGACCATCACCACGGCCTGCATGAAGTCGGAGGCGCTCTCCGCCAGGAAGCCGCCCAGGAACGTGTAGATCAGCACGAAGGCCGCCGCCACGATCATCATGCTCTGGTAGGACAGGCCGAACAGGTTGGCAAACAGCTTGCCGCAGGTGCTGAGGCACTGGGCCGCGTAGACGGAGAAGAAGATGATGATAATGAGGGAGGACAGCACCATCAGGGTCTTATGCCTGCCCTCGTGATACCGCTTGGAGAAGAAGTCCGGTACGGTGAAAGCGTCCACGGCGATGCTGTACCGCCGCAGACGGCGGGAGGTGATGAGAAAGTTCAGATAGGTGCCCAGCGCCAGGCCGATGCACGTCCAGCCCGCGTCGGCAAGGCCCGTCCAGTAGGCCAGGCCCGGCAGACCCATCAGCAGGTAGCCGGACATGTCCGACGCCTCGGCGCTGAAGGCCGTGACCCAGGGGCCAAGGCTGCGGCCGCCCAGAAAATACGCCTCCGCGTCCTTATTGGCGCGGCGGGCAAACACGATGCCGATGACGATCACCGCCAGCATGTACAGTGCCATAGCCAGCAGATGCTGCAGATTCGCTCCATCCATGGGAAATTCCTCCTTGACAAGCGACACATGAAGATTTATAATGTGTCTCATAAAGATTTTGAATGTATGGGCGTATCATAGCACCATGCAGACAAAAAAGCAAGGGGTAAATTCACAAAATGGACACAAAAAAGTATGCTGTTGTCGAAAAAGTGGTGGAAAAGGCATCGCTGACCAAGGCGGCGGAGGAGCTGGGCCTCACCCAGTCCGGCGTGAGCCACATCGTGGCCGCCGTGGAGGCGGAGCTGGGGCTGCCGCTTCTCAAGCGCACCCGCACCGGGGCGCGGCTGACGCCGGAGGGCGAGCGCATCATGCCCCACATCCGGGCCATCGTGGCGGAGGAGCGTCTGCTGCGCCAGACGGCGGAGGAGCTGCACACGCTGGTGGCGGGCCGGGTGCGGGTGGGCACGTTCACCAGCGTGGCCACCCACTGGCTGCCGGCCATGATGATGCGGTTCCAGCAGGAGCACCCGCAGGTGGAGTTCGAGCTGTTCAACGGCGACTATCACGACGTGGACCGGTGGCTGGCGGACGGCAGCGTGGATCTGGCCTTCGTGGCGCTGCCGGCGGAGGGAGACAGCCGGTGCGTGCCGCTGTACCGGGACGAGCTGGTGGCGGTGCTGCCCAAGGGGCACCGTCTGTGCGCCCTGCCGGTGTGCCCGGCGGCGGAGATCGCCAAGGAGCCTATCATCTCCCTGCTGGAGACATCCAACCACGACGTAAGGCGGGCGCTGGACGCCGTGGGCGCCAAGCCGGACATCCGGTTCCGCACCAAGGACGACTACGCCGTTATCGCCATGGTGCGGCAGGGGCTGGGCGTCAGCATCATGCCGTCCCTGCTGCTGCGGGGCAACAACGAGGGCGTGGAGCTGCGGCCGCTGGATCCGCCGGCCTACCGCACCATCGCGCTGGCCGCCGGCAATGTGGAGGCCGGCCCCGCCGCAAGGCGGTTCGCGGAGTTCGCGAAAGCCTGGGTGCAGGAGAACGCATAAAGAAAAGAGGAGACGCGGTGCGTCTCCTCTTTTATTCTGTCATGCGCCGGGCGGCGGCCAGCAGGGTATCCCGGTCGTTGGGCAGCGCGCCGTCCAGCACCTGCGCCAGCAGGGCGTCCAGCGCACGGCCTACGGCGGGGCCGCGGAGCCCCAGCGCCAGCATGTCCCGGCCATCCACCGCCAGATCACGCAGGGAGAAGCAGGCACGCCTGGCCAGCAGGGCGTTGAGGATGTCCTCCGCGCGGTCGATCTCCGTCAGGCGGCCCCGGTAGTCCGGGTGCTGGGCCAGATTGTCCGCCCGCTTTACCGCCAGCAGGCGGCGGAACGTGTCCTCCCCCAGCTGGTGGACGGCCCGGGCGATGGCCTTCTCCGTCCGGGGGATATCCCGGTCGTGCCACTGCACCAGCGTCACCACCTCGCGGGCGGTGCGCTTGTCCATCCGCAGGCGGCGGCACACCTCCTCCGCCAGCGCCGCCGACACTTTGGGGTGGCCGTAGAAATGGCCCACGCCCTGCCCGTCCACGGTGAAGCAGGCGGGCTTGCCCACGTCGTGGAGCAGCATGGCCCAGCGCAGCGCCGGCTCCGGCGCAATGGCGGCCACGGAGCGGGCCGTGTGTTCCCACACGTCGTAGAGGTGGTGGCGGTTCCGCTGGTCGAAGCCCACACAGGGCAGCACCTCCGGCAGGAACACGCCCAGCACATCGGGGTACGCCAGCAGCACCGGCAGCACATGGGCGCCGCGCAGCAGGCGGTCCATCTCCGACAGCAGGCGCTCCGCGGCGATGTCCCGCAGCAGCGGGGCGCAGCGGTGCAGCGCGGCGGCGGTGCGGGCCTCCACGGTGAAGCCCAGCACCGACGCGAACCGCAGCGTCCGCATGATGCGCAGGGCGTCCTCGTCAAAGCGCCGGTCCGGGTCGCCCACACAGCGCAGGATGCCCCGGCGCAGGTCGTCCTGTCCGCCGTGCAGGTCGATGAGGGCGCCCCGGACATCCATGGCCATGGCGTTCACCGTCAGGTCGCGGCGGCACAGATCCTCCGCCAGCGAGTCGGAGAAATACACGGCGTCGGGGCGGCGGTGGTCGGAATAGGGGCCGTCGGCACGGAAGGTGGTGACCTCCACGGACAGGCCGTCCTGCCGGACGGTGACGGTGCCGTGGCGCGCTCCCGTGGGGACGCTGTGACCGGCAAACAGGGCGGCGGTCTGCTCCGGACGGGCGGCGGTGGCAACGTCCCAGTCCTCCGGCACCCGGCCCAGCAGCGTATCCCGGACGCAGCCGCCCACGGCGCAGGCCGCGAAGCCCGCCTGCTCCAGCCGGGAGAGAATGGCCCTCACCTGCGCAGGGAACATATGCACCGCCTCCTTTCGTCCCGTACCGCCAAAAAACCGGCGAAAAAGCCGGTTGCACTTCGTGTTTGGGTGTACTATAATGAATCGTTAAGATATTGCATCCATATTAGCACACTTTTCAGAATTGTCAATTTACGCACAGCTTATTCCGGCGCTCCGCGCCGTTTGGAGGTCTTTTTTATGATGCATCCCTCTGCGGATATCCGCACATTGTTACAGCCGGGCAGGCGCGTCCATCTGGCCGGCATCGGCGGCGTGTCTATGTGCGCGCTGGCCGAGGTACTGCAGGGCATGGGGCTTGTGGTGCAGGGCTCCGACATGACGGACAGCGACACCGTGCGCCATCTGCGCGCCGCGGGCATTGAGGTGGCCATCGGCCACTCCGCCGAAAACCTGAAAAACTGCGACGCGGTGATCCGCACCGCCGCCATCCACGACAGCAACCCGGAGATCGCCGGGGCCATCGCCCGGGGCATCCCCGTGTATGAGCGGGCGCAGGCCTGGGGCGGCATCATGCGGGGCTACCGCAACGCCCTGTGCGTGTCCGGCACCCACGGCAAGACCACCACCACGTCCATGGCCACCCACATCTTCATGGCCGCGCAGAAGGACCCCACCGTGATGATCGGCGGCACCCTGCCGCTGCTGCATTCCGGCTACCGGGTGGGACAGGGCGACACCATCATTCTGGAGAGCTGCGAGTACTGCAACTCCTTCCTAAACTTCTTCCCCACAGTGGCGGTGATCCTCAACGTACACGCCGACCATCTGGACTTCTTCAAGGATCTGGCGGACATCGAGCACTCGTTCCACCAGTTTGCGGAGCTGGTGCCCGCCGGCACCGGCCGGGTGGTGGCCAATCTGGACGACGAGGGCGCCCGGGCCGCCGTGGCGGGGCTGGACCGTCCCGTGTTCACTTACAGTGTCAGGGATCACAGCGCCGACTGCTATGCCGACAACGTGGCGTTCTTCGACGGGTACGGCGCGTTCGACATCGTCATCCGCGGGCAGCGCTACGCCCACGCGGCCCTGCACGTTCCGGGGGCGCACAATGTGTCCAACGCGCTGGCCGCCGCGGCTGCCGCGTACCTGCTGGGGGTGGACGGCAGCGCCGTGGAGGAGGGGCTTTCCACCTTCACCGGCGCGGGACGGCGGTTCGAACACAAGGGCACCTACCACGGGGCGGAGGTGTACGACGACTACGCACACCATCCCGACGAGGTGGAGGCGCTGCTCAACGCGGTGCAGCCCCTGCCCCACAAGCGGCTGATCTGCGCGTTCCAGCCCCATACCTACACCCGCACCGCCGCGCTGTTCGACGATTTCGTCCGGGTGCTGCGCAGGCCTGACAAGGTGGTGCTGGCAGAGATCTACGCCGCCCGGGAGAAAAACGAGCTGGGCATCTCCTCCCGGGATCTGGCGGCCCGGATCCCGGGCGCCGTGTACTGCTCCACGCTGGAGCAGGTGGCGGAGGAGCTGGCAAAGCTGGCACAGCCGGGGGATATGCTCCTGACCGTGGGCGCCGGCGACATCTACCGTGCCGGCGAGCTGCTGCTGAAACGGGGTGACGCGGAATGACCCTCTCCCCCGTGTATCACAACACCCGCCCGGAGGGCGAGCTGCCGGCGCAGGAGGCCGCGGCCTTCGACCTGCTGGAGCAGCTGGGCATCGAATACGACCGGGTGAGCCACGGCGCCGCCTTCAACATGGAGCTGTGCGCCGAGATGGGCCGGGTGCTGGACGTGACGGTGTGCAAGAACCTGTTTCTGTGCAACCGGCAGAAAACCAGCTTCTACCTGCTGTGCATGATGCCGGACAAGCCGTTCCACACCAAGGATCTCAGCGCGCAGATCAACTCCTCCCGGCTGAGCTTCGCGCCGGAGGAGCTGCTGTGGGAGCTGCTGCACTGCACCCCCGGCTCCGCCACCCTGCTGGGCCTTGCCAACGACACCGGGCACCGGGTGCAGCTGCTCATCGACCGGGAGGTATATGACGCGCCGTATTTCTCCTGCCATCCCTGCATCTGCACCAGCACGCTGAAGCTGAAAACCGCCGACGTGCTGGACAGGCTGCTGCCCCACACCGGGCATACGCCCATCATCGTAGATCTGTGAGCCGCAGTGCCCGCCGGAACGGCGGGCACTGTTTTTCGCATTTTACACAAAAAGCTCTTGCGCTCGGGAACGTTTTCGGGTATACTTACCGTATTCCCACCGGTACGGCGCACTCCACTTCTTGCGCCGCACCGGCAAATGAAAAGGAGGAATGAGCCGCTGTGGCTGGCGGGGCGGCCGTGTGGAGACCTGCCGTAAGGCGCGAGGGACATTTCCGCCCCGCGTGAAGCTGTCGTCTGCGGAGGCAGGGCAGCTACAGTCAAGAGCGTATGGCAAAGGTGGTTTTGAAGGATCTGAAGAAGGTCTACCCCAACACCGAAAAGAAGAAAAAGGTCAAGAAGGGCGAGGAGCCGGCGGAGAAGAAAAGCAATCTTCAGATCACCGACGAGGGCGTCGTGGCTGTCCAGCAGTTCAATCTGGAGATCGCGGACAAGGAGTTCATCGTGCTGGTGGGCCCCTCCGGCTGCGGTAAGTCCACCACCCTGCGGATGATTGCCGGTCTGGAGGACATCACCTCCGGCGAGTTGTGGATCGGCGACAAGCTGATGAACGATGTGGAGCCCAAGGACCGCGACATCGCCATGGTGTTCCAGAACTACGCCCTGTACCCCCACATGACCGTGTATGAGAACATGGCCTTCTCCCTGAAGCTGAAGAAGGTCCCCAAGGACGAGATCGACAAGAAGGTGCGGGAGGCCGCGGAGATCCTGGACATCACCCAGTATCTGGACCGCAAGCCCAAGGCCCTGTCCGGCGGCCAGCGCCAGCGTGTGGCCATCGGCCGCGCCATCGTCCGCGACCCCGCCGTGTTCCTGATGGATGAGCCCCTGTCCAATCTGGACGCCAAGCTCCGCAACCAGATGCGCGCGGAGATCATCAAGCTGCGCCAGCGCATCGACACCACGTTCATCTATGTGACCCACGACCAGACCGAGGCCATGACGCTGGGCGACCGCATCGTCATCATGAAGGATGGCTTCATCCAGCAGATCGGCACGCCGCAGGAGGTATTCGACCATCCCGCCAACCTGTTCGTGGCCGGCTTCATCGGCACACCGCAGATGAACCTGTTCGACGCCCGGCTGGTGAAGCAGAACGGTAAGTACGCCGTGGCCATCGACGGCATCACCGTGGAGCTGGCGGAGGACAAGCAGGCGCGTCTCAGCGCCAAGGATGTGCCGGAGCAGGATATCGTGCTGGGCGTCCGTCCCGACCATATCATGCTGTGCGCCGACGGCGTCAAGGGCACGGTGGATGTCAGCGAGCTGATGGGCTCGTCCGTGCATCTGCACATCTCCAGCAACGGTCACGACGTGGTGGTCATCGTGCCCACCAACGGCAATGCCGCCCACTTCCCCATGGGCAGCGAGGTCAACATGATCTTCGGCGGCAATGTGGCCCATGTGTTCAGCAAGGAGACGGAAAAGAATCTGGAGTGGTAGCGCTCCGGCAAGCGAAGCAAAAAGGAGTCCCCGCGCCTGCGGCGCGGGGACTCCTTTTCGTTTTATCGGTTTTTCTCGTACAGCACGGCCAGGCCGTACAGCAGCAGATCCTCGTTGAGCAGGATCTCGTGGGTGCAGATGGGAACGATGCAGCGGGCCAGCCCGCCGGTGGCCACCACAGTGGCCTTCTGTCCCAGCTCCGCCTCCATGCGGTCGATCATGCCGTCCAGCAGCAGGGCGGTGCCCAGGATGCTGCCGCTTTTCATGCAGTCCACCGTGTTGGTGCCGATGGCTCTGGGGGGCGCGTCCAGCGAAATGCTGGGCAGCAGCGACGTGTGGGAGGCCAGCGCGGACAGGGACAGCTGGACGCCGGGAATGATGGCGCCGCCCCGGAATGCGCCCTCCGCGTCCACCACTGTGACGGTGGTGGCGGTGCCCATGTCGATGAGGATCAGCGGCGGCTGGTAGATGTCCAGCGCGCCCACGGCAGCCACCAGCAGGTCGCTGCCCAGCGTGGCCGGATCGTCGATGCGCACCGCCAGATCGGAGCGGATGTCCGGCCCCACCACCATGGCCTCGATGCCGGAGAGCATCCTCACCGCCTCCGACAGGGAGCGTGTCACCTGCGGCACGACGGAGGAGATGATGGCGCCGTCAAAGGCGTCAGGCGCGATATGGGCAAACTCCAGCAGGCGGCTGATGGTCACAGCGTACTCCGCACCGGTGGTGAGCCGGTTGGTGGCCATGCGGCAGAGATACCGGATGTCCCGGCCCTCCATGCAGCCCATGACGATGTGGGTGTTCCCGATGTCCAGCGCAAGGATCATGTCGCTCTCCCCCTTACTTCCCGTTCTGCACGGCGGTCTTGCGGGCGGCCAGCTTGCCGCGGCTGAACACCACGGCCTTGGCGATGACGGCACCGGTGAAGAAGCAGACGATGGCCTCGATCAGGCCGTTGACGCCCACAAAGGCGATGACGAACAGGAACGGGTTGGCGCTGCCGAAGGCCTGCACGAAGTTCTGGATAAACTCCGTATGGTAGAAGCACAGGCACAGGGTGGTCATGAAGAACGCCGTGTTGCACAGCGCGCCGCACAGGCCGGCGGCGCCGAAGGACCACAGGCGGCTCTTGTCCACCTTGCTGAGGGCCTTGAACACCAGGCCGCAGATCCAGCCCGCCAGAATACGGGTGGGCACGCAGACCGCAAAGGTGCTCAGCGGGTTGATGCCCAGCAGCACCGCGCCGAAGGAGCTTTTGCCGAAGCACTCCCAGAAGCTGATGAGGCCGAATACGCCGCCCAGCAGCGCGCCGGCGCCGGGACCCATGACGATGGCGCCCACGATGACCGGTACCAGCATGATGGTGATCTCCAGGCCGGCGGTCTTGATCATGCCGAGGCCCGTCAGCTCCAGCAGCAGCATGATGGCGATAAGCACCGACAGCTGCACCATGTCCTGTACGGACAGTTTCGTGCGATTGGTTTCTTGATTCATATGTTACCTCCTGCTGCCGCCTCCGTCCAGCAGAGTGCGGCGCGTGGTATTATGATACTATATTTTTTCGCATTTGCAAGTGCAAAATAGTAACAATTTCCCGCGCAGAAACGGCGCCATTTCTTGACAGGACGGGCATGGCGCGGTATGATGAAAAATACCATCGGATGAAAAGGGGGAAATTCTTATGGCGATCCTGTTGACCGGCGGCGCCGGTTTTATCGGCTCACACACGGCGGTGGCCTGTCTGGAGGCGGGCTATGACGTGGTGATCGCGGACAACTATTACAACAGCAGCCCGGAGGTGCCGCACCGGGTGGAGCAGATCACCGGCAGGCATGCGGCGGTGTGCGAGACGGATGTGGCGGACAAGGCGGCGCTGCGCCGGGTGTTCCAGACACATCCCATCGACGCCGTGATCCACTTCGCGGGCTACAAGGCGGTGGGCGAATCGGTGGCCAAGCCGGTGATGTACTACCGCAACAATCTGGACACCACACTGACGCTGCTGGAGGTCATGGCGGAGTACGGCTGCCGCCGCATCGTGTTCAGCTCCTCCGCCACGGTGTACGGCGGGAACAACCCCGTGCCGCTGACGGAGGACATGCCGGTGGGCGGCTGCACCAACCCCTACGGCTGGACGAAGTATTTCATTGAGGAGATCCTGCGCTCGGCCTCGGCGGCGGACGAGACGCTGTCCGTGGTGCTGCTGCGGTACTTCAACCCCATCGGTGCCCACGAGAGCGCCCTTATCGGCGAACGGCCCAACGGCGTGCCCAACAACCTGATGCCCTACATCACCCAGGTGGCGGCGGGCATCCGGGAGAAGCTCAGCGTCTTTGGCGACGACTATCCCACGGTGGACGGCACCGGCGTCCGGGACTACATCCATGTGATGGATCTGGCCCGGGGCCATGTGGCGGCGCTGGGCTATGCCGAGGCTCACACCGGCACGGAGGTGTTCAATCTGGGCACCGGGCGGGGCACCAGCGTGCTGGAGCTGGTACACGCCTTCGAGCGCGCCAACGGCGTGACCATTCCCTATGTGGTCACACCCCGGCGGCCCGGCGATGTGGCGGCGTGCTATGCCGGTACGGAGAAGGCCGCCCGGATGCTGCACTGGCGGGCGGAAAAGTCCGTGGAGGACATGTGCCGCGATGCGTGGCGCTGGCAGCAGCATATTTCGGAATGACCGCACAGATAAAGGACGTGCCGCCCGGTGGGC